>Ga0233433_10000822_pt1 | contig 32363 bp, 30 predicted proteins | sample SI_122_August201_5_FD_179868 | JGI IMG/M metagenome (GOLD analysis project Ga0233433, IMG submission 179868) | Seawater microbial communities from Saanich Inlet, British Columbia, Canada - SI_122_August2016_100_MG | ecosystem: Environmental > Aquatic > Marine > Inlet | place: Canada: British...
GTGCTCCATTTTTCAGATAAACTGGGAGGCCTTCTTCAGACGCACCGTTAACCTGTATTTCTTTGCAACCTCGTTCACGTGCTGCTTCAAACCCAACCTGTAAGAGAGGGCTCGCAAGACCTTTTCCTCGATACCGCTCATCAACAATTAAATCCTCTATCAAGGCATACTCGCCTCCAAAACGTAGCACATAAGAAAAAGAAATCGCGAGAAGGGCGGCCAGATTTCCATCTTCTAAAGAGAGAAAGATTAATCCTCTTTTACCCTCCACAAGCTCTGGAAATGCGCGACGCGCATCCTGCCAATCAATATCAGGTAGTTCGATATCTTCCGGGAAGCTCTCCAATAACCTGACAACATCTTCAAGATCTGACAGCTTTGCTTTTCGAATTTCATTCATAAACTAGTACCTCTTTTAGACTCGGAAATAATTATTTCAGCCTCTCTTAATCCTATGCTCTAATCTTTTCCTGACCGACTCTCGTCAAAATAAGCATTATCTATCTGAATTTCAGCCTGCTCGCTTAGTGTCTCGAAAGTAACATAGCCGGAATGCTTATAAACTTTAGCTAGAGGCTCGGTTACAGCTTTAAGAAAATCAATCATTGGATCTGAATTAAGTTCATCGTACACCGAAAAAGAAAGTGGAGCTTGGGCTCGTTTTTTTATCTCAACATATTTATCTTGAGGGAAATCACAGCCGAAAAGAATAACTTGGGTAGGCATAACGAAAGAAGTTCCTACATGGCAGCTGTCCGCATTGACAGAAACTGAAGCACCTTCGTACACAGGATGAGTCCCGCACATCAAGGTCCCGCAACACGCTGACATGGCAGTAGTATTAAATGCATCATCACGCAGCTTTGAAAATATCAGCTGCTCTCGGGAGGACTGCTCTACCAAAAATCCATTTGCAAAATAGTACTCGTCTACACCTCTATTGTAGTTTGCTACATCAATTGGCAACCTATTGTCAGAGTGTTTGCTGGCAGATATCAACTGCCTCTGTCGGCAATCAAAACACAAGCATTCAAGCCGATACCGCATCAAGGGGTCGCATACAGTTAGACGACATTTACCACAACGGCATTCTAGAAATGTTGATTGATCAATCATAATATTAGTCCTTCTAGCCAAGATTGAAAGTCGACGCATTTAGTATCTCTCAGAACGTCCGCAGATCGGAATATTTTTTATTTATCTATTTTAATCAAAAGTAATTATTCTCGCTTCAAGCAATGTATTTGCTTTTGCTAGAAGGAATTCTTAAGCTGACGCAACGTTTTCACTCTAGGAATGAATTGCAATGGCGTTATCTACCGGTTTCTTTCACGATGAACGTTGCCTTTGGCATAGTACTCAAGGATTATTTTCTTTAATTCTCCCAGTTGGAGAATGGGTACAACCACCGGCTTCTGCAGGTTTGGCTGAATCGCCAGAGTCAAAAAGACGAGCTGTATCATTACTCCAAGTTTCTGGCCTTGCCGACAAAATAGACCTACGTAGTGCCCCTATGGCCGATCAAACCGATCTTTTAAGAGTGCATCCGAAAAGTTATCTAGAAAGCTTTAGTTCTCTGTCTGAAAAAGGCGGTGGAGAGTTGGGGATTTTCGCCCCATTTGGCCCTGGCAGCTTTGAGATAGCTAAGCAATCTGCAGGTTTGGCGATGCATGCAGTTGACTCTGTCCTATGTGGCAATTATAGGAATGCTTACTCCATGTCTCGGCCTCCAGGCCATCATTGTTCCTCTGATACGGCTATGGGATTTTGTCTGCTAAACAACATCGCAATCGCAATCGAAGCCGCCAAACATAAATACTCTTTAGAACGAGTTGCCGTGTTAGATTGGGATGTCCATCACGGTAATGGCACGCAATCTATATTTTATGATCGAAGTGACGTCTTAACAATTTCACTGCATCAAGAAGGCTGTTTCCCGCCCGGGTATAGCGGAGCTACAGATATTGGGGCAGGAAAAGGGTCGGGTTATAATATCAATGTTCCCTTAGCTCCGGGTAGTGGCCATGACACTTACCAATATGCGATGGAAAAAGTCGCCATGCCTGCTATAGCTCGCTATGAGCCAGATCTGATTATAGTAGCATCAGGGTATGATGCTGGCGGAGTTGACCCTCTTGGTCGTATGCTCTTACATAGTGAGTCCTACCGAGCGCTGACGCAGAAAGCAATGGATTTAGCTGGCACATTATCGGCCGGCAAATTAGTCATCGTACATGAGGGAGGCTATGCCGAATCTCATGTTCCTTTTTGTGTCCAGGCTGTAGTAGAAAAGTTATCAGATGAAATGACAGAAGTCGCAGATCCAAGCCTCGAGCTTATGATCGCCCAACAACCAAATGAAAGAGTAAACCAATTTCACAAACAGCTAATCGATGAAATAGCTGAGTTACACAGCCTTTAACAATCAACACGACAACAGTTGCTGATTATCTAAGCGGGGCTAAATCAGCCAGACTGAGCAGCATCTACCATCTCAAGAAACAACGAAAGACTTTCCTACTTAGTCGTCACACGAACAATCACATCGACCTTGTCTAACTTCGTCCCTTCAGGAGGTGTCGGTAGATTGGTCAGGGTAACGGGTGAAGAGGGAAAATCAAAAAGCGTCCCGTCATCCACATTGTAGAAGTGAAAATGATCAGATGGATTAGAGTCGTAAAACACTCTCGCACCATCTATAACCAGCTCTCGAACTAAGCCTTTTTTTGCAAAGAGGCCAAGCGTGTTATAAACAGTAGCTTTAGAAGCCGAGGCTCCATCCGCCTCTAGTCGAGCCTGAACCTGTTCAGCAGAAAGATGCTGCATCGACTCGAGAAGAATCGCACCGATTTCGATACGCTGAGCAGTCACTGCTATACCCAGGGATGCCAGTGCAGCAGGGACGTCTTCTCGACGAACAGGAGGTGTCATTATTTTTTTTATATTCATAGGGTAATGAGTATAGCGTCAATTTAGACTCTGTCTAGACTGCCACCCTAAGTTATACGGCTTGAATCTCGATTCGATCGGCCATATAGAACAATTATGCCGACGTTTCTCGCTTTATTTCTCCTGCCTTTATAAGTTCACGTGGCAGGCTGAAAACTACCTGCTCTTTTATGCCTGGAACCTCTTGGACATCAAAGCCTCCCCTATCTCTCAGAGTTTGGACAACCTGCTCTACAAGAATCTCTGGTGCAGAGGCTCCGGCTGTAACTCCGACACTTTTTTTCCCTTCCAGCCATTGTGGAAGGATTTCATCCGCACTATCAATGAGAAAAGCGGAAATACCTTGCTTTTCAGCAATTTCTTTTAATCTCATGGAGTTAGAACTCGATTGTGAGCCTACCACTAAAATTAAATCACAATAACTGACCATACGTTTGACCCCATCTTGTCGATTCTGGGTCGCATAGCAAATGTCTTCTTTTTTTGGCCCGGAAATCGCCGGAAATCTTTTCCTCAGTGCATTTATAACCTCAGCAGTATCGTCCATAGACAAGGTTGTTTGAGTGACGAATGCCAAAAATTCAGGGTTTTTAACTTCTAGCGTCTCCACGTCAGATACCGACTCAACCAAATACATACCACCTCGTCCGTCCGCTTTCTTTACATATTGGCCAAGCGTTCCTTCAACCTCGGGATGTCCGGCATGACCTATTAAAATACACTCTTGATCTAAATTTTGGTAAAATCCAACTTCCATGTGAACCTTAGTCACAAGAGGGCAGATAGCATCGAAAACGCGTAATTTTCTTCTCGCAGCCTCTTCTCTTACTAACTTGGCAACACCATGAGCACTGAAAATTACAGTCGCATCATCAGGAACTTCATCTAGCTCGTCAACAAATACTGCGCCTTTATCCCGCAAACCATCAACTACATATTTATTATGTACCACCTCATGACGGACATAGACTGGCGCGCCAAAGAGTTCAATTGCTCTTTCAACGATTCCAATAGCCCTATCTACTCCAGCGCAAAATCCGCGCGGATTTGCAAGATGAATCTGCATTTTCCTTAATTATCCACTCATTTAATTGTGACTGGATAATTATACCCCCATTCTGAACGTGATGCTCAAAGCCAATAAATAGATCAAGCAACATTTTTATTCTCAGAATTACTAAAAATCACCATAACAGCGCCAACACAGATACTTATATCGGCTACGTTAAATGCTGGCCAGTACCAATTTTCCCAGTATAGTTGTATAAAATCAATAACATAACCAAACACTAATCTATCAAACAGGTTCCCTATTGCCCCTGCGAGAACAAAACAAATAGCGCAGCGCATCCAGATTTGAGACCCTCGTAATGAATAGAACCAAATCACTAGCCCTCCGCTAATCAGTAAAGTCACTATTGATAAAAACCAGCGCTGCCAACCATTTTGGTCGTGCAGAAAGCTAAAAGCCGCGCCAGTATTATGTAAAAGCGTAAAATTTAGGCCTTGAAAAACAGCAACTGGAGCACCATAGCCTAAATGAAATGTTGCAAGGGACTTAGTCACTTGGTCTAGGGTAACAATCACAAAAATTAGAGCTGCCCACTTTAAGAGCGTTTGCTTAAGGATAGTCAAAGGTCAACTTCGCTCTTGCGGCAGCAGAATCTTTTTTTATCTGTTCAGCCATAGCGGAGAAAGAGTGAAACTCCATATCGTCTCTAATCCTGTCGCAAAACTGCACTCTTATTTTCTTACCATAGCAGTCTTCATCAAAGTCAAAAATATGGACCTCTAAAACATATTTCGGATCATCAAGGATTGGTCTTGAGCCAGCATACGCGACGCCCATCAAAGGCTTAGGTCCAAGCCCATGAACTAGAGCAGCAAAAATACCTGAGATAGGACAAGTTAATCGGTATAAATTCAGGTTGGCAGTTGGAAACCCCCACTCTCTCCCCTGCTTATGGCCATGAACGACATGACCTTCTATACAATAAGGGTGTCCTAGCATTCTTTCCGCTTCGCGCATGTGTCCATGCTTAAGAAGGTAACGGACATAAGTGCTAGAAATGCGTTTTCCTATAAATAGAAAAGGAGGAGTTTGGTCGAGAGAGAATTGATGTTTGATAGCAAGACTGGTTAGCAAACTAAAATCGCCTCCTCTGTCAGTCCCAAATCGAAAATCATCTCCAATGATCAATGACTTTATTCCCATTCTTTTCACTAAAATCTCTTCGACAAATTGCCGCGGAGAATAACTCGCCAGATCGCGGGAAAAACGAAGCACTAGGACTTTATCAACACCGCATGCAAAAATTAACTGAGCTTTTTCGCTGAGACGAGACAGTCTAGCTGGTATCCGACCATAACGAAAAAACTCGGCAGGCTGTGGCTCAAAGAGAATCACAACACTTGGAACTTTATAGTGGGCGGATTTAATAATTAGTCGCTTTAAAATTTCGACATGGCCTAAATGCACACCATCAAAATTGCCAATGGTCGCCACGCAGCCAAAATGTTGTGATGTTAGGTTATGTAATCCGCGAATAATTTTCATATCAGTACAGCACTATCATATAGCTTTTCCCATCTGAAGATCGGCTTTCCTCAAGCCAGAACACCATAACACTCCACAGTAGACCACGGTGCCCAATGTTATCAAAAACAACAGCTCATAAATTCTTTTAAAAATAGTCCAAGAGCCCCAATCGTCTATGGGAGACATAGCAAAGAACAAAGCTACGGCCATAACAGTAATAGATACTAGAATTCGCAAGGAAAATCCAAGCCATCCTCTAGATGGGATATAGATTTTATTCTTAAATAAACCCCGCCATAAAAGATAAGCGTTTGCATTAGCTGCGAGCGCTGTAGCTAGGGCAAGACCAACATGCCCGAAAGGTATAATTAACATTAAGTTAAATACTAAATTAATACCAATAGCTACCAGTCCTATTTTTACGGGAGTTCGCATATCTTGTCTTGCATAATATCCTGGCCCGCAAATTTTTATTGCCATAAAGCCTAACAACCCGAAGGAGTATGCCGACAAGCTAGCAGCACACATTGAAACGTCTTGCTGGTCCATTTCGCCATAACCAAAGAGCGTCCCTATGACCGGACCAGCAATAAGAGCTAAGGCTAAGGCAGCGGGAGCTCCGATAAAAACAATCCACCGGAGAGCCCAGTCAATCATGAGCGAATAGCCCTCGTGATCATTTTGCGCATACTTTCTTGCTAAATTCGGAAGCACCACAGTTGCCAAAGCGACTCCAAAAATACCTAAGGGGAATTCAACTATGCGGTTTGACATATAGAGCCAAGAAATACTTCCCGAGTTCAGAAATGATGCAAGAGTCATATCTAACATCAGATTAATCTGCACAATAGAAGCGCCAAATACGGCAGGGCCAATCAATTTTAAAAGCTTCTTTACACCTGGGTGGCGTAAATTTAAACGTGGCCACAAAGAGAATCCTAGTCTTTTAACTCCCAGGAAAGACAGCAGAAATTGAAAAACACCTCCCGAAAAAACACCAATAGCAAGTGCTAAAATCGGAGTATTAAATTGGGGAGATAAGTACAGAATAGAGCCGATCATCGACAAATTTAAAAGTATCGGGCTAAACGAAGGAATAGCAAATCTACCATAGGTGTTCAGTATCCCCCATGCCAACGCCGATACTGATATAAAGCCAAGATACGGGAAGGTAATGCGCAGCAAATCAACCGTCAAACCATATTTATCTGGTGAACCGACAAAACCCGGCGCAAAAACCATGACAAAAATAGGCGCGGCTATCACGCCAACCGCAACTACACACCATACAAAAAGCATCAATATCCCACTGATTGCTGCGACTAATTCACGGACCGCGGCTTCACCATTTTTAGCGCGAGTTTCCGACAGCACGGGAATAAATGCCTGAGAAAAAGCCCCTTCGGCAAAAATTCGCCTAAAGAAATTAGGAATTTTAAATGCTATGAAAAATGCATCCGTAGTTAAGCCTGCACCAAAAAATATGGCAATCAAAACATCGCGGATATAGCCTAGCACTCTAGATATAAATGTCATTTGACCAATTACTGCGACAGAACGTAACAACCTAATAGACAAGCAATTTTCCTTTATATAAACAGCGAATTGCACCAATTACAGCATTATACATTGTATTTTTTCAATCCCGCGCCTCTTTCCCATTGACAATTACGTCGTAAAACAGCATAGTTTCGCCCCTCCTAACAGTGATTTTGGAGATTAACCAATTGGCGAACTCAGCCCAAGCAAAAAAACGCGCACGTCAGTCAGAAAAAAGACGTCAACATAACGCTAGCCGACGGTCGTTCCTGCGCACACGACTTAAGAACGTTCTCAAAGCAATTGATGCAGGAGATAAGTCTTTAGCGGCCGAAGCGTATGCTTTGGCAGCGCCTGTATTAGACAAGATGTCTGGCAACAAGATTATCCATGCGAACAAGGCGGCAAGATACAAATCTAGGCTTAGTGCTAAAATTCAACAAATGTCTTGAACTGTAACGAAGGAAATGGTGAAAGCTTTAAGCTAGTCCTCACTAATAGTGGGTTCGACTAATAAATTATCTCGATTCACCACTTCTTCCTCATGGACGAAACCTAAAGCACTCTCAATGTTTCTAGAAGACATTCCCCGAATTCGAGTGCAATCATCGGAAGAGTAATTAGTAAGCCCTTTACCTATAACTTGTCCTGTTTCGTCAACTAGCTCTACAAGGTCTCCCCTGTTAAAGCCACCTGTGATCTTTACGAGTCCTGCGGCGAGCAAGCTTTTCCCATGTCGAGCCAAGGCCGCACTCGCTCCCGCATCTACGATTATTTGTCCACGTACTTTTAGAGATCCAGCCAACCATTGCTTTCGGGCCGTAGTTTTTTCTCGACTTGAATAGAGCAAGGTCCCAGTAGACTCTCCTAGACCAATGTGCGGTAAAGTTATCTCTGCTCTACCGTCCGCAATAATCGTTGATGTCCCAGATCGGGCAGCTAATCGAGCAGCCTTCAGCTTTGTTCTCATGCCTCCTCTCCCCCATTCGCCTCCTCCACCAGCTAAAGCATCCAATGTCGGGTCGTCAACAAGAGCGTACTCCACGCGCTCTACATCGTCACGGAGCCGAGGGTCGGCTGTCATAATCCCTGATTGATCAGTCAAGATCACTAACACATCAGCTTCTATTAAATTACAGACTAAACCTGCCAACGTATCATTATCTCCCAGACTAATTTCTTCAGTCGCAACCGTATCATTCTCGTTCACCACAGGAATTACACCCAAAGACAAAAGAGTAGACAAAGTACCTTTAGCATTCAGATAACGAGTCCTGTCAGATAAGTCTTCATGAGTTAACAGCACTTGAGCGGCGATTCGCTTATGTTTCTCAAAAGCTTGTTCCCAAGCTCTAATTAAACCCATTTGACCAACAGCAGCGGCAGCTTGTAGCTCTGGCAGAGAATGAGGGCGCACGCTCCAACTCAACCGAGCGGCTCCTTCAGCAATAGAGCCTGAAGTCACCAATACAATCTGTCGGTCCTCAGCCATCAGTTCTGTTATCTGTCCCGCCCACTTGTCAATCGCAGATACATTGAGGCCTACGCCATCATTGGTGCTAAGTGCGCTACCAATTTTCACGACCCATCGCTTTGATTTTCCGAGCTTTTCCCGAATTTTTCCTACTTCTTCCATCGGATTCAAACTTTATCCTGCTCAACAAGCCAGTTATATATCGCGTACATCAATGTCTCGCAACCTCCTCTTGTCGCTGCGGATACCCTGTAAATCGGTCCTATCCAACCTGTGTCTCGCAAGCCACTCTCAATTTCGTTGACGTCGCCCTGGGCGACTAAATCAATTTTGGTGAGTACAATCCATCGTATCTGCTCCGCGACTCCCTTTCCATACAGCTCAAGCTCATTCCCGATTGTTGAGAAATCTTTTAGCGGCTCTCTTTCCGGATCGGTTCTAGATACATCAATCAAATGCAAAAAAATTCGAGTACGCTCTAAGTGCTTAAGAAAGCGAAGTCCCAAGCCTGCTCCTTGAGCGGCCCCCTCAATTATCCCTGGGATATCCGCGATAACAAAACTTTGGTGAGTATTCAGGCTAACAACACCCAAATTTGGAATTAGTGTCGTAAACGGGTAATCGGCTACCTTAGGTCGGGCCGCAGAAACAGCGCTTATCAATGTAGACTTACCCGCATTCGGCAATCCGACTAAACCTACATCAGCTAGAAGTTTCAACTCCAGTCGTAATTCTCTAGTCTCCCCTGGCGAGCCTGGAGTCGTCCGCCGTGGAGCTCTAGTCACACTACTTTTAAAACGTGTGTTCCCCAACCCATGAAATCCACCTTGAGCAACTAGTAACTTCGAATTGTCCGATACTAAGTCGCCGATGAGCTCTTCTGTATCGGACACATACACCAATGTACCTTTAGGCACTTTGATGATCAGATCATCAGCACTTTTACCAATTCGCTCTCGTCCAGCTCCCGGCGTACCGTTTTTAGCTTTAAAAATTCTCTTGTATCTAAAATCAATTAAGGTATTTAAACGACTATCGACTTCAATATATACGCAGCCCCCATCACCCCCATCTCCCCCATCAGGACCTCCTTCAGGAATATATTTTTCCCTTCTAAAGCTAAGGCAACCGGCGCCCCCTTTCCCCGCCTCAACAGTGATAGTCGCCTCATCTACAAATTTCATCTCGTTAACTCACACATAGTCAATAAATCAAACACATACAAAAAACCCCGTTAAAACGGGGTTTTTTGTGCCTTGTCATAAACAGTTGAATTATCCGTTTATTACACTCACAAAACGTCTATTTAGCGGTCCTTTCCTTTGGAAAATAACCTCACCATCATTTTTAGCAAACAACGTGTGATCTCTCCCGATCCCTACGTTAACTCCTGCGTGAAAATGCGTACCTCGTTGCCGAACTAAAATGTTACCAGCAACAACAGCTTCCCCACCATACTTTTTTACACCCAGTCGTTTGGACTCTGAATCTCTTCCGTTTCGAGTACTACCACCTGCTTTTTTATGTGCCATATCTTTAGCCTCTCTCTACGCTGACTATTTCTACTCTAGTATAGTTCTGACGATGTCCCATCTGCCGACGGTAGTGTTTACGCCTTTTAAACTTCACGATTCTTATTTTGTCACCGCGCCCATGCTCGATGACTTTTGCGATAACACTCGCACCCTCTAACATAGGAGCGCCAACAGAAATGTCATCCCCGTCCGAAATCATTAAAACTTCGTTGAAATGGAAGTCGCTACCAGCGTCACTCAATAAAGTCTCTACGTTCAACTTGTCACCAGGGCTAACTCGGTACTGTTTACCCCCGGTCTTTATAACTGCATGCATAATTTTTACCAATGCTAATATCAATATATAGCGAAATACTTTTACGTGGGGGGCGATTCTACGTAAATAGACAACTGGAAACAAGAAGAATTAGCATAATACAATGGGTTTCTTTGCAGTGACATGGCAAAGGCTTAGCTACAGCCCCTAAGAAATTTCAAAATGCTTAATTATAGAGAGTGAAGTTATCAAAAAAAATATTGAAGAAATGAGAGCCCTTGTTTCAGAAGAAGCAGACAAAGTAGATGCTCTGCTAATGGCTAATTTAACGTCTGAGATCCAGCTTATCAACCAACTTGGCGCATATATCATTCAGGGAGGAGGCAAAAGAATACGTCCTCTAATCGCTCTTTTAAGCGCCAAATCACTGGGATATTCAGGGCAACAGCACATCGATATCGCCGCTATTTTAGAGCTCGTTCACACCGCAACACTGCTACACGATGATGTTGTCGACAGCAGCAAGCTCCGAAGGGGGCGGCAAACGGCAAACGATCTCTGGGGGACCGAAGCAAGTGTACTAGTAGGGGATTTCCTATATTCGCGGGCCTTCCAAATGATGGTGACTTTAAACAATAATAAAATCTTGGGTGTTTTAGCTGACGCTACCAACGTCATCGCGGAAGGCGAAGTAATGCAGTTGGTTAATTGTCATGACCCAGATATTACGGAACTTAGATATTTAGACACAATTAGGAATAAAACAGCAAAACTTTTTGAGGCCGCATCGGGCTTAGGGGCTATTCTGTCTGGAGGAAGTGACAAGACTACCACAGCCATGAACGCATATGGAATGCATCTCGGCACAGCATTCCAATTAGCTGATGATGCTCTTGATTATAGTTCGTCTCCAGAGAAGCTAGGAAAAAATATTGGTGACGATCTTTCAGAAGGCAAGCCAACTCTCCCTTTGTTATACGCTATGTGGCATGGAACTGCGGGACAGGCGGACACTATTCGCGAGGCAATTAAAACAGGAGGCTTGGATCAGCTTTCAGTTATAACTACCGCTATAGAGTCTACAAGTGCCATTTCTTATACCAAGAATTTAGCAGAAGAAGAGGCTAAAAGCGCGCTTGCTTCGATTAAAGACGTGCCTCCAAGTCCATATAAAGAAGCGCTGGAGGACCTAGCACAATTTTCTTTCACGCGCGATTTCTAACGCAAAACTGAAATGGTCTGGAACATCTATATATTAAAATGTGGCGACGGTTCGTTATATACAGGTATCACCAACAACATAAAAAAGCGCCTTATCGCCCATACTAGTGGGCATGGGGCAAAATATACCAAAGGTCGCGGACCTCTCGAACACGTCTATTCAGAAACCGCCATTGATCGTAGCGCGGCTCAAAAACGAGAATCGAGCATCAAAAAGCTCTCTCGAGCAGAAAAACTGAGGCTCATTGCGGCTAGCCCTGTACTAAGTCGAACGTAACTCACTAATCATTCCTCTCAAAATATCTCCATCTTCTGGAGTATTGACGGGAATACTAAATTCAACGTTTGTAACAATATCAGCGTACCTATCTTTGAGAATAGCAACAATATTATCGTAGGTACCAACGCATGCGTATTGATTTAGAACGTCATCTGAGATTCGTGAAGGCATTTCCTCCCATCGCTGGGCGCGAGACAGCAGCTTAAGCTCATCTGCCAAGCTCTCTAGCCCATGTGCTTCAAAAGCTGCCCTATATGCTGGGGTAGAAGCATAGAACGCAACTCGAGCTCGTATATCTCTTATTTTGGCCTGAAGGCTCTCTTCATCAGGGGCGGTCGCGATAAGAGGTTTAATACTCATGGAAAAATCTTTTATTGAGCGAGACGAGTTCCCTGCGCCACGATGAACGGCAGGCCACATAACATTTTTAATATATTCTGCAGTACAAACAGGATGTGGCCTCAACCCCTCGGAAACCTCGCCGGCAACTTCACACATGTATGAGTTGACTGCGGCCAAATGGATTGGAATATCAGGGGTGTCAATGGGACCTGGATCGAACAGAGGCACTGCGAGGTTTATGTTGTAATGCTGTCCACTGAAATCAGGTTGTTCAGAACTTTGCCATGCTCGCCAGATCTCTTTGACGGCAAGGACATACTCGCGCATCCAAGGTCCCGCAGGGGACCATTTTAAACCATAGCGACGTTCGATATGAGCTCGAACTTGCGTCCCCAATCCTAGTATGAAGCGTCCGCCTGAGAGGCTTTGTAAAGTCCAAGCACTCATGGCCGTCACCGCAGGACTTCGTGGAAAAGCGATCGCAACCGCTGTACCGATACCGACGTTTCTCGTGGCGTTAGCGGCCAAGGCCATCACCACGTAAGGATCGAACTTCGTCTCCTCAAACATAATACTGTCGTAACCAAGCTCTTCCGCTTTATGAGACTCTCGACCGATAGTCTGAAGATCAAACGGGGCCACTGGTTCTCGCAGACCCGGGTCAACTTTTCCTAAAGGTAAGAGCGTCTCTAGTTTCATCAACGCCAACTACGAATGAATGCCTTTTTAGACGCTTTACTTAACGATGAGATCTATTTGAAATGGATCGGCACCAACCTTGATAGCGTATATACGGTCGGTATCTTCCACATAAGCCAGATCAACACTTACTGAATCGGTCATCTTGAAACGTATTTCAAACCCAGCAGTACTCGTATCAATGGTCTTCGCGGTCGTTAATGCGATACCGACTAAAATCCGCTCGGCATTTTCAAAATTTGTAGCAGGTGTCAGATCGGCTTTTAATAATTTGGCTCGCATGGTACCAGCTGGCATCTCAAAACCACCTTCACCTTCCCCTCTAAAAACAGCATCGTCACCACCGTCACCCATAGAGTCGTAGACCTCATAAGTATAGGCGGGCGCTGGAGTATCTCCGCAATCCATAGCAGGGTTCTCGGGATTTGCCTCTACCGTCCCAGAACGCTGTCCGGCATAAGCTGTAGTGCTATCAATAGTCCAACATGATGTTCCAGAGCCCGTCGCCCCGTAAAGAGTCGTGCTATATTCCTCAGTATGCTTGACGCCTAGCTTATTTTCTAACACCAAGACCATATGACTATAAGTACCAAGTTCTATTTGACTATTGGTAGCCATATCAGCTTTTGCAGGATATGCGATCTCATGCGGCACACCGGTATCGCTCTTGACCAAAAAGGAGCAGCTTTCCAGATCGCTAGTAGCGTTATAAGGGTCAGCTGTGCACAACCCAAAACGGAAAATATTTATTTTATAATTATCTGGTAACTCTTTACACGCGGACCCCGTATTCCCATCTGTATCAGTCACAACTACGCCACCCACTCCGGCTATTATGGCTCCCCCGGCATTTCTAGTACAGGTAGTCTCTGTCTCAGCACCCACATTTGCGAGGCATAGAAGCAATAGGATTAGAGTAATTAGTGCTAGTTTAAGTTTCATATTGTCACCCTGGATGTCTAGTTATACTGCGCAAAACAGCGGACTGGTCGAAAACACATCTCACTATATTACGCACACTACATAGAGTCCAATAGAATAGACCCTCAGAGCCTGACTTCTTGGCTGAGGTAATACAATTCATATTGTCTAAGGCACAAATTTAAGGCCGTCTCATGCAACGATATGTCAGGTGAAACGCAGAGCTAGTTGAGGGAGAAAGCGCCCTTCATCATTGCATAATGACCGGGGAAGCTACAAAAGAACGTATACGACTCACCTGTCTTGAATGCGCTAGCATTGACAGTGACTTCAGTTGTCTCACCACCACCAATCAAGCCAGTTTTCAGTAACACTGGAGCATCCGAGGGTAGATATCCGCTATCGGCACCATGAGCCATATTAATAGACCCTACAACGATTTGAAAGTCACTCTCTTTAACGACGACTACATTGTGACCCATAATATTTGCTGGAAGCTTTCCACTATGGTTCAACACAAGTTTGAACTCACCACATGAGGCATCGACTTTTATCTCATTCACATCGTACTTCATGGAGTCTGACCCGCTTAGAGTCACCTCGCAAGTTCCGGCGAGTAACTGTAGTGGAAACATTAAAAGTGTAATTGCAAAGTAGCGCAGAGTTTTCATAGTGGCCTCATAAATTTTATTCACAGATTTATACGAACATACATCTTATAAGGCTCAATCGATAAAAAGATCTAGTGCAAGTGCAAGTACAAGTTCATTTTTTCTTGACGCTTCGCTTACGTTTCTCAAAAGTTGAAGTTGTCTTACTCTCAGCCCGTCCTCTTAATGGTTTCGTTGCTTTCCCTCTAGGCTCAGACTGTTTGTGCTCCAATTTTTTGTTCTGGGAAGGCTGATAGGAAGATAATTTAACAATCTTTTCCCCTTCGCCACTCACCAACTTAGCTCTTTTTCGGTCCTTATGATCACTAGCAGTGCGTTTTTTCTTTATGTCAGAGGAAACCTCTCCTCGATTTCTTTTACTGCTATATCCTTTCTTATCAGAAGAACTATTCCCTCGAGAGCGTCTTTCTCGATTATCACGAGGTTTGAAGCTATCAGGTAATTTTTTGACAGAGATATCTTGTTCGAGCAGTAATTCGGGAGAGATGGCCTTTAAAAAAAGATCCGCAGCTTTTTTTGAGAACTCAACGTGAGTATCCTTTTCATTAATGACAATTTTCCCCACGTCTCCGTGCTGGAGCCGTCCTACCTTACACAGCATAGGAAGCAACCAACGTGCCTCAATGTGGTCTTTCCGACCGGCAGAAAGTGCAAACCAAACGCCTTGTGTAAAAGCATGATTCGATCCAGATCTTTTTTCCCTATCGTTGGATGAGTCTGCGCTTGGAACATCTTTTAACGCCATAGATGCCAGTCGACCACCACGAAACAGGCGCACAAAAGCAGCGGCGATTTTCTCTTCTCCATGACAGTCAATGAGCTGTTTAACTAGCTCAATCTCATTCTCCGCAAGAGGTTCTAGAAATTCAGGTGCTTCCACTATCTTTTGGTCGTCACGCTTTAAAATCTCCGACACAGATGGAGGCGCACCCCACGTTGCGTTGACATTTGCATGTTTAAAAAGAATTTCAGTTCTACGGCGAGCATTGCCCGGGACCATAAGTACGGTTGTCCCTTTTCTACCAGCTCGACCTGTCCTTCCGCTGCGATGTAATAGATTTTGACTGTTTTTGGGAATATCAGCATGAATGACTAACTCTAAGTTCGGCAGATCCAAACCACGTGCCGCCACATCAGTCGCAACACAAACCTTCGCACTACCGCTGCGTAGCGAATTAAGCGCATAAGTCCGTTCTTTTTGACTCAGCTCACCCGACAATGCGACAACAGAGAAGCCCTTATTGCCGAATTTACTAGTCATCTCATTTACTGCACGTCTCGTCCCACAAAAAATCAACGCATTTTTCGCATCGTAGTAACGTAAAACATTGGCAATAGCATCTTCACGGTTTTTTGCGGATACATTGTAGGCTTTGTAGTCAATATCAACGTGTTGTTTGTCTTCCTCTTTAGTACTTACCCGAACAGCTTTGTTCTGATAATTCTTGGCTAAAGTGACAATAGGTTTTGGTACAGTAGCTGAAAACATAAGAGTACGGCGGCTTTTAGGCATTGTTTGCAGTATAAACTCCAAATCATCACGAAAGCCCATGTCCAACATCTCGTCGGCTTCATCTAGAACGACGGTTTTGATATTTTGTAATTTAAGAGATCCCCGTTCAAGGTGATCTTTAAGTCTTCCGGGGGTGCCAACAACGATGTGGATGCTTCTAGATAACGCCATCCTTTCAGTCCGCATATCCATTCCGCCCACGCAGGAAGAGATGGCCGCATCTGTCCCTTTGTAAAGCCACATTAATTCGGCCTTTACCTGCAAGGCGAGTTCTCGGGTAGGAGCTATAACTAAAGCGACCGGTGAAGGGCTGGAGCTAAATTTTTCTTTCTCTCCTAACAAAGTAGAGGCCATTGCAAGTCCAAAAGCAACGGTCTTACCTGACCCCGTTTGTGCCGACACCAAAAGATCTCTGTCTTTTAGTTCTGGCTCCAGTACAGAGTTCTGCACGGGGGTCAAGTGGGTGTATTCTCTTCGAATTAACGCTTCTCGGAGCACGGGGACAACTTCATCAAATAAAGGCATATGATTACAACGTAATTAAATTCTGTGGGTGGAAAAGGAATACCGAAGGTAATGTTTTGCTAAAAAAGAAAAGCATTAGGTATTAGCGATTATATTGCACTGCAGCATATAAATCTATAAGCACCACGTCTGAGTTTCAGTCTCATGATATTATTACCTTGAAATGTGCCCAATCGTATCAATATGCAGTTGCAGTCTATTATACGTCGAAAACGATTAGCGGCGCAGTAAACTTTTAACTAACGCTACGCGCGACAGCAGCCAAACTAAAACCTGATGAAACAACTGAAAAAAGTAATAGAAAATGGATACAGCACCTACTATAGAAGATGAACAGTTCCAGGCGGACATCCTCATTGGTGTGTCTCGCACCTTTGCATTAACGATCCCTCAACTGCCTGGTGTACTTAGGCGAGCTGTTGGGAATGCTTACTTATTATGTCGGATCGCAGACACAATAGAAGATGATCCAGAAATGTCTAAAGATCAAAAAGTAAGATTTTCAGATTGGTTCGTATCTCTCCTCCAGGGAGCCGAGGATCATATACCTTTTGAAAACGATCTCTCGGCTTGTCTAGCGGCAGACACCCCTATCGCAGAAAAAGAACTTATAGAGTCCTCGGGAAGAGTACTGCGAATAACACGCGATTTACGTACCACACAAAAATTGGCCATAACCAGATGCGTTCTGACAATGACCAAGGGTATGATGTATTATCAAGAAAAAGAAACACTAGACGGCTTAGCAGATCAGAATGAAATGGATCGGTATTGCTATTATGTTGCTGGCGTCGTTGGAGAAATGCTCGCTGAGTTGTTTTGTGACTACTGCCCCGAGCTAGAGCCAAAAAAAGAGCTACTCCTTCAACTCTCTGTCTCATTTGGCCAGGCGCTACAAATGACCAACATCCTAAAAGACGTTTGGACCGATCGAGAACGGGGCGCATGTTGGCTCCCTGGCACAACGTTACAAAAACACGGAGTGTTGTTCAAGACACTCGCCCCAGAAAATGGTGGCGAGCCTTTCCGCAGCTTTATGCTTGAAATGCTTGCGACTGCATCCGGGCATTTGAGTAATGCCCTCAGCTTTACTCTGCTGCTCCCCCGAAACCAGACAGGGATAAGGCGATTCTGCCTATGGGCGCTTGGAATGTCATTATTGACCATAAAAAAAATCTGGAAAAACCCCAATTTCACCCATGGTTCTCAAGTGAAAATATCACGCAGGAGTGTGAAGATAACTGCTCTCGCCACTAGTTTTTTCGCCATGTCCAATACTGCGCTCAAATTACTGTTTAAAACAAGCGCTCTAGGCTTGAAGAAAAAAGAAATCAAGACCCCTTTAGACAGCATTTCTGATTTAACCATACCTAAGAAACAGAATTAATCGTGCGCTTTGGAGTCATTACCGCCATGCCTGCGGAGGCTAAAACATTTAATAGCGATTCAGGCTACTCAGAACAAAACAGCTGGCATTTTGCCACTGGGTCCGCCGGACAAACAAATGCGAGGTTGTCGGCGAAAAGTCTTCTGGAACAAGGATGCGACTGTCTCATCAGTTGGGGAGTGGCTGGAGCATTAGACCCACAACTTACCGTGGGGGATCTTATAGTAACCAGTGCCGTTATAAATGATCGAAGTGAATCCTTTAAATTTGATTCCGATGATCTTAAGTCACTGGTAGAAACGTTCAGATCTTTAGATCCCAAAGTAGGTGGGTTACTCTACAGCGCTGAAAAACCAGTGCCCTTAGCGATAGAAAAGCAAGAGCTGCGCGAAAAATTCCGCGCTGAAAGTGTAGATATGGAAAGCGCTGCGATTGCAAAAGTAGCATGTGATGCGAAAATAAACTTTATTGCTGTTCGGTGCATAGTTGACCGCTCAGACTATGACCTTCCCGTGGCCGCGACTAGCTCATTTAAAAACAATGGAGAGGTTAATGTTTTCCAACTCATTAAAGAACTGACACAGAACCCATTGCAACTGTTTTCGCTAATGCGGCTAGGCTTGAATTACTATTCAGCGCTTCGCCAACTCAAAAAAGCAGCTGCTCTACTACAACGATGTCTCTAAAGAACATCTCCTTAAAGGCCATGGCAGCCATTACTCGGTCCAGCGTAAAACACAAATATTGGGTTCTATGTATGGCTTTTCTAGCCGCTAGTGTATGTACCTGGGTAACCATATTGCATGCAAAAATCAACACCAACACCGAAGATATGATCTCGTCCGAGGTACCATGGAGAGTCGCACAAACAGACTTCAAGCAGGCTTTCCCTTTTTTCTCTGACACGATCGCGATAGTGATTGAAGGGCCAACTCCCGACTTAACTGATGAAGCCGCTGAACTCTTCATATCTCAGCTCTCTGAGTTAGGTTTTAGTCCACAACAAGTTTTTTACCCTCAAAACAGTGTTTTTTTTCGAGAAAACAAGCTTCTATATCTCTCTCTTCAAGAAGTAGAAATATTAGCGAAAAAACTCACAAATGCTCAAGCAATGCTTGGAAGGTTAGCTGCCGATCCGAGTTTGAATGGGCTGCTCGCACTCACTAATGAGATAAATAAACGGGCAAAAAACACGGACGATCCTGAGTCAGAAAGCTTCATAATGACGCTGGCCACAGAGTTAGAACGCTCAGGAACAAACTCCATCCCTACGTCTTGGCAGAGTTTCTTAGAAGACGACCGCGCATCGGGGAAAACGCACAGGCGCATAATCGTTCTCACACCTCAGTTGGACTTCAACCAGATTTTACCTGCTGATAAGGTCATATCTGACCTGCGATCTGTAATAAATATCTTCGACTCAGAACTTTGGCCGGAGATTACCATAAGACTCACTGGTCCTGCCGCACTTGGCCACGAGGAATTGCTAAGCGTCATAGAAGGAGCAAAGCAAGCCGCAGCGCTCTCGTTCATCTTAATTATTGTCGTACTTCTGGTAGGCTTAAGATCCGTTTCTTTGCTGGCAGCAACTCTTTTCACCTTGCTCGCAGGATTAGCCTTAACAGCCGCATTCGCGACGGTTGCTATAGGCACACTAAATATGATTTCGATAGCTTTTGCTATCTTATATGTGGGCCTAGGCGCTGACTTTACCATTCACTACTGCTTGCGATTCCAAGAAGAAAGTCTCTTTCGCTCTAAGCTTGAGGCCATAACTGCTGCGGCTCGCCATGGAGTAGTGCCGCTCGGATTATGTGCGCTAACTAGTGCAGTAGGCTTTCTCGCATTCATCCCAACTGACTACAAAGGAGTAGGAGAGCTAGGAATGATAGCCGGCGTGGGTATGCTTGTAAGCTTTCTCATGAGCTTCACTGTTCTTCCTGCCTGCCTGTCAGTACTACCGGCACAAAAAAATAAAAGACCTTCGGGTGATAGAAAAGAGCTCTCTCATCACGGGACCACCGAAACATCGTCAAAATACTTCATAACTCTGCTAGTTGTTTTTGTGTCCGTAGGCATATATATCTCAAAAGATATCTCTTTCGATATCAACCCACTCCATCTAAATAACCAAGATGCTGAGTCTGTAAAAACTTTATATGAAATATCTCTAGACAAAGAGAGTCCATTAGACGAGATTTCATTTATTGCAAGCGATATGGCTAATGCCCTACAAATAAAGAAACGGCTATCTGAAGTCTCAGAGGTTGGTGACGTTACTTTGGTGTCGTCTTTCATCCCGCAAAAGCAAGCCTCAAAACTAACTGTCATCGATGAGTTAGGGCTAGTGATAGGAGGAGAATTTCAACTTGCCGAAGATATCGACGTACCGAACCTTGATCTTGGAGCCCTCAAAACTAGTTTAATTCGCAATATTGAAACGATAAAACAGCATTCCGAGCCTTCAAAAGCATCACTCCTTTATAATGTTCAACTACAAAAAATATTAAATCGAGTGAGTACCGCCGATCGCGACCAAAACTTTAAATATGCACAGGATTTGGAGGCAGTGACTATGCGTCACTTCTCTCCATTGATAAAAAAACTAAATGAGGGCCTGTCTCCAAACTTAGTTACATTTGAGAATTTACCCGCCGTCCTTAAAAGTCGATGGGTAACCGAAGAAGGGCGTATCAGACTGCAAATTAATCCGCAGGAACCATTAGATTCGAATGATAAAATCTCTGACTTTATAGCAGAGGTGAGGAAAGTTACCGGCCCTAGTGCTACTGGCACCCCTATTGTCAGCCTGGAAGCGAGTCGTTCAGTACTTAGTTCGTTCGCTCAAGCATTTGCGACCGCCTGTCTCGTTATCATTGGAGTGCTGTGGGTGTCTTTGAGAAAATCTTCCCATGTAGTAATCGCTCTCGTACCTATGCTCTTAGCGTGTGTAGCAACAACTTCCATCATGGTTTTAGTCGGCTTGCCGTTTAATTTTGCCAACATCATTGCTCTCCCCTTGATCGTCGGCATTGGCGTTGATAGCACGCTTCATATTATTCATCGTCATATTAACCAGGACGGCCTATCTATAAATTTCATGCAAACCAGTACCGCACGAGGAGTGTTTCTAAGCACACTGACTACCATGGCTAGCTTTGGCAACTTGGCTATTTCACCTCATGCGGGTACAGGAAGTATGGGTCTTTTACTCAGCTTAGGCCTTTCAGTAACTTTAATTAGTACGCTGGGATGTCTTCCACTACTACTTCGCAGATATGTAAAAAGGGGTGCGGAAATTGCGACATAAACCTTGGGATGCGAAAGCTGCGGCTTGGCTGATAGCGCCTTTTAAAGACTCCAACACAATCCATCCTAATCACTTCACTCTACTAAGACTAGTTGTAGGGCTTGCAGGCGCGTGGCTCTTTGCCAAGGGAACTTATCTCAATACAGCTGCAGTACTCATCATCTCATCTAACTTTATTGATCATATGGATGGAGAGTTAGCTCGACTTGCAGATAAACAAAGTAGATTTGGACATATTTTTGATCTAGCATCTGATGCCTTAGTGACCGTATTAATGTTTGTGGGAATAGGCGTTGGTGTTGCTCTCTCCCCAGAAACTAATTACGCCTTAGAAGCCGGCGTAATTTCAGGAGTATCAGTAGCACTTATCTTCCACTTACGCTATTTAATAGAAGAAAAGCATGGAAAGTCGAAAATTGATCAGGCTTTTTGGGGGGGGTTCGAGGCAGAAGATATTCTGTATTTAATTCCAATTGTCACCCTCTTAGAGGGTTTAAATTATTTTTTATACCTAGCTAGCCTTGGCGCTCCTTTAGCTGCTGCATTTGTCGTTTTCCAGTACGGCAAAATCATGGTTGAAGAAAAATGACGACTCTTGTAACAGGTGCAACCGGCTTCCTTGGAAATGCTGTAGCGAGAGCGCTCCTGAGTAAAGGGGTCCCTTTAAAGATACTCAAGCGGGTATCGAGTGATACCCGAACCATTTCTGATCTAGATGTTCCAGTTGTTAACGGAGACCTCCAAGATGGTGGCTCGTTGGAACGTGCGTTAAAAGGATGTGACACTCTCTATCACGTTGCGGCCGACTATAGATTATGGGTTAAAAACCCTGATGAATTGTATGCTAATAACGTAGCAGGAACAGAAAACATTATGCGTGCCGCAATGCGAGCAGGGGTTAGTAAAATAATTTATACCAGCAGTGTCGCTACTATCGGCTTAATGAATGATGGAACTTCATCTTGCGAAGATACGCCTTCAAATCTTAAGGACATGATTGGTCACTACAAACGTTCAAAATTTTTAGCTGAAAAAGTTGTCGATCGTCTTGTAGCGGAGGAAAATCTGCCCGCTGTCATTGTAAACCCGTCTACACCGATCGGACCGCGTGATCCTAAACCGACCCCTACAGGAAGAATCATAAGAGATGCCGCCAATCGTCGCATGCCTGCATACATTGATACCGGACTGAATGTCGCTCATGTAGACGATGTAGCAACAGGACATTTGCTGGCTTATGACAAAGGTCAAGTTGGACGAAGATATATTCTTGGCGGCGAGAACCAAACTCTAAAAGAGATCCTCGACATTGTTGCCGCTTACTGTAACCATCCTCCACCTCGCATAAGAATTCCCAGAGCGATTGTCTACCCAATTGCATTTGCCTCTGAAGTGTGGGCAGGCCTAATTAATGGGGCGGAACCGCAAGCCACAGTTGATGGGTTAAGGATGGCTGCACATAAAATGTTCTTTTCATCGGCACGAGCCTCTAAAGAACTTGGCTATAGTGCGCGCCCCGCAAAAATAGCCATTCATGACTCATTGGAGTGGTTCCGTAAAATGAAAATGATAGGTTGAATGAAAGAACTAAAGCTCCTTAAAATCTAATTTTGAAATCGTTCTGGGCCTTACTGAGTAAAATATCGCTAACAAAAAACTTACTGCCAACCAAATTAACTCTCTAAATCGCCTGATGAGAGCCACTGCCAAGCCTGCAGAAGACACCCCAGTAAGGGCACCGACGACAATAAAAAATGCCCCTTCTTGAGTGCCCAGCCCTGCCGGAACAAAAAATGTGATTGTACGGACCAGTTGGACAAGGCTTTCTATAATAAACACCTCCGCAAGAGACAATGGATAACCAATGAGATACAAGATCACAAAAACCTCAACAACGCCGATTAACCAATTAGCCATAGCCGCTAAGCAAGCGAATCCGAAACGCAGACTATGCTCCCGATAGAAGACATCAAACCTCTTGTCTATATCTTCTATTGTGCTAAAAGCTTTTTTTAACAATCCAGCAAATCGATTGCTTGAAATTTTACCCACCAGATAGGATGAAAAGCGGAAATATTGCATCATAAAAAAGATCACGGAAGAAAACACTATAAAAATCAATCCGCCTAGCGCAATACTTTTCTGCTCCCCCGCAAATGCAGAACTCTGAAAAAGAAAGAGGACACCTACACTACCGAAAAGGGATAAGGAGAACATGCTTGCTGTTTTTGCAATAACCAACGAGGATGCTGAATCTCTAAGTGGGATCGCCCAATTCGATTTTAACAACCACGCCTTAATGGGCTCCCCCCCTAAGGATGCTGTCGGCGTAAGGTTGTTATAAGCTTCGCCAATCATCCGCACCACGTAAAGACGACCGAACCAAAGAAATGTCACAGGAATCTTCACCATAGTGATTTGCCAACTCAGGACATCAGCTCCGAAGTACAGAATATAAACGGTAAGAATTAAAGCAACCCCGAAAAGACCAATAGCAGAAATGTGCCTCGCTAATTGGGTCAAGTCAGTCTGGTAAGTAACCGCTACCAGCAACCCGATACCGAATAATAAAAATAGAAACTTGATGATTTTTGACATTTTATTAGCCAATTTTATGGTTACGCATTGTCGGACTATGGCATAATCACCGGACGCTCAGCAAATTACACTATGAAAAACAGGCCCTCTTTGTCTGGGGGAATCCTTTCCAAAGATGAGCGTCAGTGAAAAAAAGGTTGTTTACCGTCACATGACCATCGCTAGTTACAAATCAGCTGCTGAAATCGACCCTTTAAATCGATTGAGTAGCATACAAGCCAACAGCTCACAGACTGAATTTCGAACAAACGACGAGTTTATACAAATAGACGATTTTTTACCCCACTCTCTTCTGTGCTCTATGCAAGAGAGTCTACCTCAACTCGAACCATATATTCACAGAAGTTTTATACCTAAACACAAAAAAGGGGGTAGCATCTCGAGATTTGATTTGGACCTGAACGCTCCAATATTCAGCTCTATCTACACTTCAGCTTCACTCAGGAGCTTCTTAAGTTCTGTAGTCGGTAAATCACTCCTATACTGCCCTGAGAGCGATCCTCATGCCTATGCCGTGTATTCCTACGACCGAGAAGGAGACCACATCGGATTTCATTACGACAAATCATATTATAGAGGTTCTCGATATACCTGTCTGATAGGCCTCGTAGACGACTCTTGCTGTGCGCTCGAATACGAGCTGTTTAGCAAAGATGATCGTAAGGAAACTATAATGTGTAGCACGAAAATTTCACCCGGTTCTCTTGTTTTTTTTAATGGAGACAACATTCGACATCGAGTTACACCGGCCAAACCGCGAGACAAGCGAACCGTATTGACGCTTGAGTACCTTACGGATAAGGGTATTTCAAACTTTGGATATTTCTACGGACAGCTGAAAGACGCATTCGCATATTTCGGCGTTGGCAAAACTCTGGCGCGCCTGCTTAAGAAGCCACAATGAAGGCTATAATACTGGCCGCAGGAGTGGGGAATCGTATTAGCTCTGCGCATGTGACTGCAAAGTGCCTCTTAGAATTTGACGGTACCTCTCTTCTTGAAAGACACATTCGCACACTTAGGAAACTAGGAGTAACTGACATCAATCTCTGCCTTGGACATGAGGCACTCAACGTACTCAAAAGGCTTGAGCAAAAAGGGTTGACGGATATATCTCATGAGCACAACCCTTTATATGATTTGGGTTCAATTGTTAGCCTTTGGAGTATGCGAGATGTTTTGTGTGATGGTACCAGTGATGTTCTAGTTATGGATGCTGATGTCTTATATCATCCTGAGATATTATCTCGGCTAATCCATAGCCCTTCTAAAGATTGTTTCTTAATTGACCGGCATTACATAGACGGAGATGAGCCCGTAAAAATATGCATAGAGAATGAGCGAATTGTGGAATTCAGAAAAAAAATAGACCCTAGCCTGATATATGACCAAATAGGCGAGTCAGTCGGTTTCTTCAAATTTTGCGCAAGTACTGCGGCAAGACTGAAAGAAATTATCGCTGAATTTATTGAAGCTGGTATGGAGTCTCAACCGCATGAAGAAGCGCTGCGAGAACTTGCGATCAATGCAGGCTATAATATAGGAGTGGAGGACATAACCGGACTCCCTTGGATAGAAATAGATTACCCTGAGGATATTGAGCGAGCTTCACAAGAAATATTGCCTAAAATAAATGTTACTTAATCAAAAAAAAACAAATACCTCAAAGCTGAAAGCTCTCCTGCTCTCGGACAACCTCGAGTTCATTTTAGAAGCGCACAATGGAATAAGCGCACGAATCGCTGAAGAAGCAGGCTTTAGTGGAATATGGGCTAGTGGCCTTGCCTTATCGGCTCAATATGGCGTTAGAGATAACAACGAAGCCAGTTGGACACAGGTGGTCGATATGGTCGAATTTATGGTCGACGCCTGCAATATCCCAATTCTTTTGGATGGCGATACCGGGTATGGAAATTTCAACAATATGCGTCGTCTGGTTCGAAAGCTGGAACAACGTGGAGTATCTGGGGTATGCATAGAAGATAAATTATTCCCTAAGACAAATAGCTTTATTTCGGGAGAGAAACAAGAGCTAGCAAATATAGATGAATTTTGTGGGAAAATTGCCGCAGGAAAAGACTCTCAAACAGATGATGATTTTTGTATTGTAGCCCGCGTCGAGGCCTATATTGCCGGTTGGAATACAGCAGAAGCACTGCGAAGAGCAGAGGCCTATAGAAAGGCAGGAGCAGATGCAATATTAATTCATAGCGCTCACTCCGAAGCGGATCAAATCATCGAATTTGCCCACGAATGGGCCGGCAGAGCTCCGCTTGTAATAGTCCCTACAAAGTACTACAGCACCCCCACGAAAGTCTTTCGAGACGCGAAGATAAACCTTGTGATTTGGGCCAACCATTTAATTAGAAGCTCAGTAACCGCAATGCAAGATACTGCAAGAAAAATTCAGTTGAAAGAAAATTTAGTTGAGGTAGAAGACGACATCGCGACTGTCAAAGAAATTTTTCGCTTGCAAGGGGCCGAGGAGTTGCAAGCAGCAGAAAAACAGTATTTCTTAGGCACAAAAAGAGACTTAAAAGCCATCCTACTCGCTGCCGCACAAGGATCTGGTTTGGAAAATCTGACTGCAGACCGACCCAAAGTAATGTTGCCCGTTAACGGCAAGCCTTTACTCGGCAGACTTATAGATCAATTCAAGAAACATGGGATAGACAATCTTGCTGTAGTGGGTGGCTACAAACATGAAACTATCCCTTCTAAAAAAATAGAACTGATTGTCAATGATTTGCACGCGACAACTGGAGAGTTGACATCTCTATTATGCGCAAAAAAGAGTTTCTCCGATGATATGGTGCTTATGTATGGCGATGTCTTATTCCGAGGGTATGTGCTCAGAAGCCTTTTAGAGTCTGATCGTGAAATAACTATCATTGTAGATTCCCAAATGCTGGAATCATCTACAAATGAGACTCCAGATTATGCCTATTGTAGCGGACCAGATGACCGGTCTTTATGGGGCCAAGACATTCTTCTCCAGCAGATCAGCGAGCAGTCTTGTAGAGAGAATTCGAGCTCCGATGGACGCTGGATCGGCATGATGCGAGTCCATGGAGAAGGCAGAAAATGGATAGAAGAAGCTTTAGATCAGCTGTCCGAAAGCAAAAAATTTCCTTCGTTTGATATGAAAGATTTGTTAAACAAGCTTGTATTAAATGGTCGTCCTATTCGTGTGATATACATTCATGGCCACTGGATAAATGTGAATTCCTTGCATGACCTCGAGCGTGCTAGCGAATTTGCCGCAAACCACGCAAAATAAGGCGCTAATACGTGATACGAGCAGAAGAGTTTATATTGCCGCTAAAAAATCAAGGGTATGATTGGTACGCAGGAGTACCATGCTCTTTTTTAACCCCACTAATAAACTACGTAATCAGCGCAAGTTCGCTCAATTATGTTTCAGCCGCGAATGAAGGCGATGCAATAGCTATAGCAGCAGGTGCTTCTATAGGTGGGAAAAAAAGTGTTGCCTTAATGCAAAACTCAGGGCTCGGTAATGCTATTAGCCCGCTCACTTCTCTCATACATACTTTTAAGATCCCCGTCTTGGTAATCTGTACTCATCGAGGTGAACCTGGACTACAGGACGAACCACAACATGAACTGATGGGCAATATTACAAAAGAGTTATTCGATTGTATTGGCATAAGCTATGAGAGTTTCCCACGAGCAACTAAGGAAATTAATTCAACCCTAGCCAACATCTCGCAAAGCATAGAAGAAAAACATGAATCCTACTCTTTGATTATGCAAAAAGGATCGGTGGCGAACTTTAATCTATCCAATCAACTCCCAAACAAGAAACAAAATACTTTTTATCACGGTGATGAAAATATTGACGTTACTACACTAACGAGAAACCAAGTTCTGCAATCGATAGTAAAGACGACTCAACAAACTAATACCGTCGTCATAGCCACTACCGGATATACCGGTCGCGAGCTTTACTCTATCGCCGATCTCCCGAATTATTTCTATATGGTTGGATCCATGGGGTGCGCTTCGTCACTCGGTCTAGGATTAGCGCTTAGTCGGCCTGATTTAAAAGTACTAGTCATAGACGGCGATGGGGCCGCACTAATGCGACTAGGCAATCTTGCAACCATAGGGGCATGTAATCCACCTAACTTTTCTCATTTGTTACTAGACAACGAAGCGCATGACTCTACTGGTGGTCAAGCGACTGTTTCTAAAGACACCCAGTTTGATGGAATAGCTGTTGCCTGCGGTTACTCTAATGTCTGGCGCAGCAATAAATTAGAAGTTTTGCATGACTTCCTAACTGAGCCTAGCCATAGAGGCGCTCGGTTCATGCATATGAAAATCCAAACTGGAGTGCCAAAAGGTCTACCTCGGCCTACAATAGCTCCATCAGATGTTTTAGTCCGTCTCAAAAGCCATATTGGATAGAACAATAACTCACCACTTATAAGGATAAGAGACATAGTGAAACAGATTCTTTTAAATCCTGGACCAGTAACACTTAGCCAACGAGTGCGAGACGCTCTGCAAGGCCAAGATCTTTGTCACAGGGAAATCGAATTCTCTAACCTGCAGAGAAAAATTAGGCAAAAAATTCTTGCGGCATATGCGCTCGATAACAAAACTTGGGCAAGTATTTTATTGACTGGGTCAGGGACCGCGGCCGTAGAAGCCATGCTTGTAAGTTGCGTTCCTCCGAGTGGAAAGATCCTGATCGTAGAAAATGGCGTTTATGGTGAACGTATGACCAAAATTGCGATTGCGCATAATATAGATCATGAAAAGCTCAGTACAGGATGGGATCAAGTAATCTCACTGAAAAAGCTAGATAAAGCGCTTGATGGATCTCGATACTCACATGTAGCGATAGTCCATCACGAAACTACCACTGGACGCCTAAATGATATTGCAGCTATTTCTGAGGTGTGCCGGAAGCATGGGGCACGCGTGTTAATGGATGGTGTAAGTAGTTTTGGGGGGGAAAGTATAGACTTCGAAAAGTGGGAGCTTGATGCCTGTGCCGCGACAGCGAACAAGTGCCTACATGGTGTACCAGGAACAGCTTTCGTTGTTGCCCGACGAGTACTTTTTCAAACAACCCACCCCGCAAAATCAGTTTACCTGGACCTAGCCCAGTACCTTGTTAAGCAAGATCTAGGTGAAACGCCTTTCACACAATCAGTGCAATGCTTTTACGCCTTTGATGAGGCGATGAACGAGTTTTTAGAGGAAGGGGGCTGGCAAGCTCGACATCAGTTGTTTTCTAGCAGAATGTCAAAAGTGCAGAAAAAGTTGCTCTCTTTCGGGATAAAACCACTAATAGAGCTATCTGAATCTTCCTGCGTTCTCAACACGTTCCAACTGCCATTAGGTAAGGTGTATCAGCATTTACACGATGAACTCAAGTCGCTTGGATTCATTATCTACGCAGGCCAAGGACACTTTTCAACTAAGGTTTTCAGATTATCTCTGATGGGTGCAATCTCTGAGAATGATATGAACAGACTCTTGGAAGCTTTAACTAAAACTCTAAGATAGTCTCCTCAGTAATTTCACAACTGGGCTTTTACAAACTCCTCAAAACCTTCCTCGGTCAAGCCCGCATCCACGAGCATGTCATCACGCGATCCATGCTGAATAAGCCTGTCGGGTAATCCATAGTTTAAAATCTTCAAGTGTCTACCATGTAACGCTAAAACTTCATTAACGGCACTACCGGCGCCACCAGCAACCATGTTTTCTTCTATTGTTATGAGGGTGTCATGAGAACCAGCCATTTCCAAGATCATGTCCGTGTCGAGCGGCTTAACATAACGCATGTTAACGACTGTAGCGTCTAAACGTTCGCCCACATTCAGCGCGATCTGCAACGTCGTGCCAAAACTTAACAAAGCAACTTTAGCCCCTCTGCGCTTTAAGCTGGCTTTACCTAGGGGTATTGCTGTCATCTGTTGCTCTATCTCTGCGCCGGGACCAGTTCCTCGGGGATAGCGAACAGCCACTGGACTATCCATCATGAACCCCGTGTACAACATTTGCCTGCACTCATTCTCGTCGGACGGCGCCATAATGGTCATATTTGGCAAGCACCGCAAAATAGATAAATCATAACACCCATTATGCGTTGGCCCATCTGCACCAACTAAGCCGGCACGGTCTAGGGCAAAAAGAACAGGAAGGTTCTGATTACAAACATCATGCACTACCTGGTCGTAACCTCTCTGCAAAAAGGTTGAGTAAATTGCCACTACGGGTTTAACACCATCACAGGCCATACCTGCGGCTACATTTATACTGTGCTGTTCTGCTATCGCTACATCGAAGTATCTCTTTGGAAATTCTGTTTCAAAACGGACTAGACCTGAGCCTTCTCTCATCGCAGGAGTAATAGCTACGAGCCTTCTATCTTGATCAGCCATATCACAGATCCAATCGCCAAAGACATCGCTATAATTTGGAGCTTTTTTAACGGGGGATTTCTTTATCCCTACCTCTGGATCAAATGGGGAGACACCATGATATTTAATCGGGTCAGACTCAGCAGGGCCATAACCTTTACCTTTCTTTGTTATTACATGTAGCAATTGAGGCCCAGAAAGCTTTTTAATGTTTTTCAGAGTAGAGAGTAAGGTCGGCAAATCGTGTCCATCTATGGGACCGATATAATTAAAACCAAACTCTTCAAATAGTGTTCCAGGGACAATCAAGCCTTTGACATGCTCCTCAGCTCGTCTAGCTAACTCCCAGACGGACGGCATCTGAGACAACATCTTCTTACTTCCTTCTCGCACACTGGTATAAAGTTTCCCAGATAGTATTTGCGCAAACCTGTTAGAAAGCGCTCCCACATTTGGAGAAATAGACATGTTGTTGTCGTTCAAAATAACAAGTAAATCAGTACCAAGATCTCCAGCATGATTCATTGCCTCAAAAGCTACTCCGGCTGTCATCGCTCCATCCCCGATAACAGCTACCGCACGCCGACCAGTACCGTCATGCTCCGCAGCTATAGCCATCCCTAGTGCAGCACTTATAGAAGTACTGGAGTGGCCAACTCCAAAGGTATCGTATGGACTCTCATCTCTCTTCGGAAATGGTGCAAGACCTTCGTGCTGACGGATGGTGTGCAGTCGATCTTTTCGCCCTGTCAAAATTTTGTGCGGATAAGCTTGATGTCCTACATCCCAGACTATACGGTCTTCTGGTGTATTAAATAAATAATGAAGTGCGATAGTAAGTTCTACAGTTCCTAAACCTGAAGCAAAGTGACCACCGACCTGGCTAATGCTCTCCAAGAGGAACTCTCTAACTTCGGAGGCCAAATCAATTAACTGATCCTCCGGTAACTTTCTCATACTCTTTGGGCTATCAATTTCGTCGAGTAGCGAGTATTTCTTTCCATTCGTCATATTATTATTTTTCTCACAATTTGCCAGCAATTACCTTAGGGTGTGAATTATGGAGAGCAGCACGCTTGGTTGCAAGCTGGCGTTGTTTTCTTTGAAAGAATTTTAACACTTTTATACGACAACAAAGCTGTACTTTTACCCTCTATTGCGGTACTGTTAGTAATAGGTATAAAAGACGTCGTAAATATATAATAATCATATACAATCTGTCCTTAAAATAGGAAAATCGCATGGGTGTTCCACTAGTCCAGCAATATCGAGTAGGTCGATATATTCTCAGCCAAAAACTAAAACGAGTTAAGCGGTATCCACTCGTCTTAATGCTGGAGCCATTATTCCGTTGTAATCTAGCTTGCTCTGGTTGCGGAAAAATAGACTACCCGTCTGACATACTTAACAAGCGCCTGAGCTATGAAAAATGTATGGAAGCCATCGATGAGTGCGGAGCACCAATGGTCTCGATTGCAGGTGGAGAACCCCTCATACACAAAGAAATGCGGCAGATAGTGCAAGGGTATCTCGATCGTAAAAAGTTTGTTTATTTGTGCACTAATGCCATCCTTCTTGATAAGCACATGGATTCGTATGAGCCGTCAAAGTATCTTACATTTTCCATACATTTGGATGGAGGTCGAGAACGACATGATGCGTCTGTATGCCGGAAGGGCGTATATGACAAATGCGTAAGTGTCATTAAAAAGGCTCTTCAACGAGGCTTTCGCGTCACTGTGAACTGCACGCTGTTCCAAGGGGAAACACCAGATGAAGTAAGTGACTTTATGGACGAAATGATGGCTCTTGGTGTAGAAGGCGTCACCATATCTCCCGGCTATTCCTATGAAAGAGCCCCAAAGCAAGACGTATTTCTTAAAAAATCAGCAAGTAAAAATCTGTTTAGAGATATATTTAAAGCGGGCAAGGGGAAAAAATGGCGCTTTAATCAATCTACGTTATATTTAGATTTTTTGGCCGGAAACCAGACCTATCACTGTACGCCTTGGGGGAATCCCACTCGAAATGTTTTTGGTTGGCAGAAACCGTGTTACCTGCTTGTGGGAGAAGGTTACGCGTCAACCTTCGATGAATTAATAAACGATACCGCATGGGATAAATATGGTACTGGTGTTAATCCGAAGTGCGCTGACTGTATGGTTCATTGCGGATACGAAGCTACTGCGGTTGACGATACGTT
>Ga0233433_10000829_pt1 | contig 32246 bp, 53 predicted proteins | sample SI_122_August201_5_FD_179868 | JGI IMG/M metagenome (GOLD analysis project Ga0233433, IMG submission 179868) | Seawater microbial communities from Saanich Inlet, British Columbia, Canada - SI_122_August2016_100_MG | ecosystem: Environmental > Aquatic > Marine > Inlet | place: Canada: British...
TGCGAGATACGATCGCCCAGTTTAAAGAAATCTTCGGCGATAGGTTCTACGGTGAAGTCCAGTGGAATGATATCCCTGACCAGCATCTCGGCAACAATTATATTATCCAAGCCTGTATGGAAATGGGAGTGGAGATTATCAGCACAGCCGACAGCCACTACCCGCGACCAGAACTTTGGAAAGACCGAGAGATGTATAAGCGTATCGGCTGGGGCGGTAAGATTCCAGCATACGCCGAAGGTGACAACGGTCTACCTGAATCAGTAGATGAGGTTGGCTACGAACTCTATCCCAAAAACGGTGACCAGATGTGGGAGAGTTACAAACGATACTCTGCTAAACACCGGATTGAGTATGACGACACTGCTATCCGTGATAGCATTGAGCGCACTCATCACATCGCTTTTGATCGGTGCGAAGACTTCCTCCCCGCTGACGATATCCGCCTCCCGGAGTTCGTGATTCCGGAAGGCAAGACAGCCATCCAAGCCCTGACCCAAGACGCTTTAGCGGGCATGAAAGAAAAGAAGATCACAGACCCCGAGTATGTGGACCGTCTTAAATATGAGCTAGGCATCATCAAGGACCGAGGGTTCGCCCAGTACTTCCTGACGATGAAAGCCATTAGCGACAAAGCCCAAGAGGAAATGCTCGTGGGACTTGGACGAGGTTCAGCAGCAGGCTCACTCCTCTCCTACGTCTTAGACATTACCCAGATTGATCCTATCAAGTACGGGTTACAGTTCGAGAGGTTCCTGACCAAGGACGGCAAAGGCTATCCAGATATTGACTTTGATGTTGAGTACCCTATGGAACTTAAGACACAGCTTGCTGAGGACTGGGGCAAGACAACGGTCGTTCCCATCAGCAACTTCAACACGCTCCAACTTCGTTCTCTTATCAAAGACATAGGCAAGTTCTATGACGTTCCGTTTATGGAAGTCAACAAGGTTACTGGCGTGATGATGAGCGAAGCCACACCCTTGGCCAAGAAAGCGCACGGGCAGACAGCCGGCGTCTACACCCCAACATTTACGGAGGTAAAGGAATACAGTGAAACTCTTCAGGAATTCTTCAAAAAGTATCCTCATATTGAGACTCACGTTGATAATCTGTTCGGCAATATGCGGAGCATATCACGACACGCTGGTGGCGTGGTGGTAGCAGAGAACCTTGATCGGCACATGCCGCTCATCAACTCTGGCGGAGTCATCCAGACCCCGTGGAGTGAGGGTCAGAATGTTCGCCACCTAGAACCGCTGGGCTTCATCAAGTTTGACTTGCTTGGACTATCAACTCTCCGTATGATTTCGGGAGCCATCCGACATATCCTCAAGCGGCACAGCGGTGGCTACGACCACAACGAAGAGCCGAGTTTCGAAGACGTCAGGGAATATTATAATCTCCACCTCCACCCTGACACGCTGGATTTTGATAACCAAGAAGTATGGCGAGAGGTTTTCCACAAAGGCAAGTGGGCTGGCATCTTCCAGATGACCAACGGCGGAGCCCAACGGTTCTGCCAAGAAGCAGAGCCAACCTCTCTTCTAGACTTTGCTGCGGTCACGGCTATCTTCCGCCCTGGTCCACTTAGCGCCAAGGCTCACAGCCTGTATGTCGCAAACAAGGACAACCCTAGCCAAGTACACTACGACCATCCAATCATCAAAGAAGTCCTCGGAGAAACTCATGGTCTCCTCGTCTTCCAGGAGCAGTTGGCTATGCTCGCCCACAAACTCGGCAAGGACATCACGCTAGACGAGGGCAACCTCCTGCGCAAAGTCCTAACAAAAAAGGGAACAGGAAAAGATAAAGTAAGAGACAAGATTTATAAGAAGTTCGTAGCAGGCTGTGCCGAGCACGGGCTCTCAAAAGCCATCGCCGACAAGCAGTGGGCGAACATGGAGTTCTTCTCAGGCTACGGCTTCAACCAGAGCCACGCTGTATCCTACGGTGCGGTATCCTTCCAGTGCGCCTGGCTAAGTTATTATTATCCAGTTGAGTGGATGGCTGCGTTCTTGGACAAGGAGCCAGAGGATAAGAAGGCCGGTGCTATCAACACAGCCAAGTCCTTTGGGTTTGAGATTGAGCCACCGAGCATTAATAAATCAGGACGAGTCTGGGAAATCGGTGAGGACGGAAACACTTTGATCCAGCCGCTCACCGGCATCAAAGGACTGGGCGACAGTGCTCTTGACCAGATCATTAATAACCGACCCTTCAATACGATCGAGGAGTTCCTGTTCCATAAGAAGATCACCTATTCCAAGCTCAACAAGAAGGCTCTGGATGTTTTAGTCAGGAGCAAAGCCCTTGATGAGTTGATGGATGATAGGTTCACGGGGCTCCGGCACTTCTGGTCAGCCGTAGCAGTTGACCGCCCTCGCAAGGAGAAGAACCTTGAGGACAACATCACGCTCTACGCTCCCGAGGGAGACTTCACCGATGAAGAGAAGCTGGAACACTTCGCATCTCTCACCGGCATCTTTCCTATCCACGAGATTATGCCCCAAGAGATTCAGGACAACCTAATGTCCCGTGGCTGTCCTCCTATCAGCGAGCATGACCCAGACTTAAAGCTGGTCTGGTTTATACCTCGTGACGTAAAGGTGAAGAAGACAAAGAACGGAAAAGAATATTGGGTCATTACAACAACCGACAGTAACTCTTTTGACGCAAACATCAGGTGCTGGGGTGTGAGATCCGATGACAAGATCTCGCTAAACAAAGTATACGTGGCGAATCTAGAATACAACGAGAAGTGGGGCTTCAGCACACGAAGCATTCAAAAAAGCTTTAGGAGATTGACATAATGAATAAGACAGTATTAGTTTCAGGCGGCATGGATCCGATTCACAAGGGGCATGTCAGGTTGATATTGGAGGCAGCGGAACACGGAGATGTGATCGTCGTCGCCAACAGCGATGAGTGGCTTATGAGAAAGAAGGGCTATGTGTTCATGCCCTGGGAAGAGCGTGCGGAAATCCTGTTAGCTATCCGAGGCGTTATATCTGTTGAACAGGTTGACGACTCTGACGGTACTGTTTGCGAGGCTCTATACCGCTTACGTCCAGACATTTTCGCGAACGGGGGAGACAGGAGAGGGAATAACACTCCGGAAGTTCAGACTTGTACTGATCTGGGGATTGATCTTCTGTGGAACCTAGGAGGAGGGAAGATACAAAGCTCCAGCGAGCTAGTATCTAAAGCCAGAGATGCCCAAATGTAAAATCATAGAGGGCTTCGGACCAATCGCTGGAGCAGAGGGCTTTATCGTCGGAACCTGCCCAGGTGCCCCTGCGATCTACTTAGTTCTATTAGGTGATAACTTACGCTATATACATGAGGATAATCTAATCCTCTTAGAAACAAACAAGGACTCTACGAACATGACCATCGACGGTAAATCGCTTTTAAAGAATGAAACAGAATGTTATAACTGTGGATGCAACCTCAGAGAGGTTTGCCCTGGTTACAACAAATCAGAAAATGAGATGTTAGTTAAATATACAAAGGTCCACGAGAATGCCAAGACGCCAAAGCGGGCATACCCAACGGATGCCGGAATGGACTTCTTCTATTGTGGCGACGACCAGATCAGAATTGATTTAGGATGCTCGGCAGTGATTCCAACGGGGATTAAGATGGAAGTCCCAGAGGGATATATGCTGGAGATCAAAAACAAATCCGGTATTGCCAGCAAGAATAATCTTATTACTGGTGCGTGTGTTGTTGACACTGGTTATAGTGGTGAGATATTTGTCAACCTTCACAACGTTGGGCTTGTCTCCCGGCTCATTGAACCGGGAGACAAGATTGCACAAGGTGTCTTCGTGAAAATTGCTGAATCTATTTCCCTTGTAGAATCTGACTCTATTTATAATAATGAGCCAACCGACCGAGGCGACGGTGCCCTAGGCTCTACTGGAGACCGGTAAGAGCCGGGCGGAAGCCCCTCGCGAGAACCTACATACTATGTCGGCGGAGCTAGCAAAGGAAACTTTTATCTTAATCTAAATCGGTAAGTTTTCCTTGACTTCTGCCACAAAGGTGGTAGTATGATGGTGGAGAAAAACCCGATGGCGATTGCCTTGCACAGACTTGCGATTCTTGAAACTCAACCACTTCGAACCGCCGAGGATTTACTGGAATGGAACGCCTTACGACAATGGGTTCTCCGGGAGAACCTGACAGAGGAATATCAAGATCAGGAATACTTTCAGCGTAGTAATGAAGTTACCAAAAATCAACTGGCTCCGAAAAATCCTCGCTCCTTGGTCTCTAGGTTTTGGGACTTGTTTTCTATTTTCGGTTCCCGCTAATAATAACTTGACATAAGAGGAAAGCCTGGTAATATGAAGCTAAGGAAAGATGAGTACGCCAGAATTCTGGTCTGATACTCGGGAAGGTTACATGGACAAGAAGCAGAAAAAGAGCCTCAAACGCGCCCAAAAGCAGAAGAAGCGAAAAGAGGACTCTCGCCAAGAACAAGAACGGGTAGCCGGACAACTTAGCATGTTTGAGAGGCTGCCGAAGTCTTGCTCTTCTTGCGACTGTCCGTTCCCAAAGACCCGAGATGCCCACATGGCATGGCAAGTCACCGTGAGAACAAAAGAACAGCTAGTCAGGCTTTTCTGTCCTAGTTGTCAAGAACTTGCCAAACAAATTGGCGGAAAGAAGAATACCGATGAAGTTTAGAAAAGCAGTCACATACGACGACATGCTATTGGTACCACAGTACAGCGACATCCAGAGTCGGCAAGAGGTAGAACTATCTACCGAGCTTAGTGAGCAACTTAAGTTTAGCCTGCCCATCATCGCCTCCCCGATGGATACAGTCTCCGGAGTAGAAATGGCTCTGGCAATGCATGCTGCTGGTGGGCTGGCGATCCTCCATCGCTATAACACGATCAAGGAACAGTTATACATGGTCAACGCCATCCATCATGAGTCTTCCGGCAAGGCTCTGTTTGGCTGTGCCATCGGAGTCTCCGGAGATTATCTTGAACGAGCCACCGCCATGGCGAATGCCGGCGTGAAAGTTCTTTGTATTGATGTTGCCCACGGACACCACATTATGATGAAGCGAGCGTTAACTTCTCTGCGCAAAGCGCTTGGGAGTGACATCCACATCATGGCAGGCAACGTTTGCACGCTTGAGGGAATCAACGACCTTGCTGACTGGGGCGCTGACTCAGTCCGCTGCAATATTGGCGGCGGATCAATCTGCAGCACAAGAATCGTCACGGGTCACGGACTGCCTGGTCTACAAACAATCTTTGACTGTGCGCAAACTGATCGCGACGTAAAGATTATTGCTGACGGCGGGATCAAAACCTCTGGTGACATTGTGAAGGCATTGGCCGCCGGCGCTGATTTTGTTATGTGCGGCTCTCTTTTGGCCGGCACCACTCAAAGCCCAGGTCAGACCCTGACTCTTCCGGACGGCAGCCGGGTCAAAGAATACCGAGGCATGGCATCAAAAGATGCGCAGCTTAACTGGAGAAACAAATCCTCAGCCCCAGAGGGTGTTGCATCATACATCCCATACAAAGGATCAATCATGACTATCCTAGACAACTTGGCAGGAGGGGTCAAGAGCGGGTTCTCCTATACCGGCGCACGCAACCTCTCAGAACTGCGCACCAAGGTGACCTGGGCAAGACAAACCTCTGCCGGCACCACTGAAAGCAATACCCACATCCTCAATACCCTAGACGCTCGGAGCAAATAGTATGTTTTATCGCAAAGATAGTAAAAAGCAGGCGGAAGATAATAGTAAAGAACTAACCGAAAATGAAGTGCGCTATGGCACAGACACCCCGTCATGTTATGAAGTCCATGAAAAGTGGCGTGTTGAGTGTGATAAAACCTCCTGCCGCAACTGGATGAACTTCCAGGAAGACTTGAACTGTTCGGTTGTTTGCGCAAGGAAAGAGTCAGCCGGATTAAGCCTTCGCGAAGTGGCAGACAGGATGGGAGTAAGCTTCCCGAGGATCAGTCAAATTGAGCACAGCGCGTTCAAAAAATTGGAGGATCTTGGAGTGTTTGAAGATTTTGAGGAGGAATAGGGTGTTTTCCATATTTACTGCCTATTTAAAGATGAATGTCTGATCAGACAACTTAAGGAGATAATTGTAATGACAAAGAAGAAAACCCTCGTTAGTGAAAGTGTTATTCGTCGCTGGGGCAAGTTGGCGGCAATGCCAGCATTGACTGAAAACTTCCTAGACTCCCTGGATGAGATGGAAGATGAAGACGGGCTACCCGCCGAAGATGAAGAGGCGATGGAATATCCAGCCGCCGAACTCGGCGCTGAAGTTGCCGACGAAGAGCCGGCCGCTGGCGAAGAAGCTGCAGTTGAGCGCATCGTCGCTGCTGTTGTTGACGCCATCTCAACCGAGACCGGAGTTGACATTGTCGTTGACAGCGACGCCGGCGCTGACGACCTTGGCTCCGAGCTAGACGATGCCGGCGCTCCCGCTGATGAGTTAGCGATGGACGACGATGCCGAGCTTGAGATGTCTGACGAGTTGCCGGGCAACCGGACCGAAGACGACGATACCACGACCGAAGAACTCAACCTTGACGTTCTTGACGACGAGGACTTGACCGAAGCAGTGTTGAAAAGAGTAGTCGCCCGACTTCTCCACCGCCGCAAGTAAACAGGCCCCTCAGTGAGGAATTCTTCAGAAGGCGACCTTCGTGACTTTGTTACGGAGGTCGTTTCTTCATATCAGGGAGAAAAACTCCAATGGCTTCTGGAACAACCAGAGGTCCTTGACGAAGGGGTGTTCGACCCTCAAATACTCAAATGTATTTTTATGGCTGGCGGACCGGGAAGTGGTAAGTCATTTGCTGCCGACACTCTTCTAGGTCAACACGCCGAAGTTATCTTCGGGCTCCGCAAAGGACCTGGCGACAAAAGCATTTTTGCGAATGCCAGCTTTCTGCCGGGCGGAATGAAGTATGTCAACTCCGACCGACTCTTTGAGAAGGCGCTAGCGGATGCGGGCATTGATACTGGCGACCTTGCCAAGATATCCAAGGACAACCCAGCACGGTATGACGCCCAGATAGCTGGAGCCCCCGACCCAGAGCAACCCTATAACCCAGCAAGTATCCGCACAGTAGGGAAGGACCGCCTCAAAAAGTTGCAGGCACCCTACGAGGCAGAGCGTCTTGGGATGCTTGTTGACGGCACGGGCAAAAGCCGGCAAAAGATTGCAAGACAAAAAGAGAAAGCCGAAGCGCTAGGGTATGATACCTACATGATTTTTGTAGACACCACCCTAGAGGTCGCCCAGCAGCGAAACCTCAAACGTGACCGCACTCTTCCAGAAGATGGTCCCGAAGGTCTGAATGCAATGTGGGAAGCATGTCAAGTCAACAAAGAATATTACCAACAGTTGTTCGGCAAGAACTTTGCACTCGTAGAGAATAATGTATACGGACCACTCCCCGAAGAGATCAAGGCAGACGTTGAGGGATTTATTGATTCCCCTGTCGAGAACCCGCTTGGGAAAGAATGGGTTGAGGGCGAACTAGAACGCCGAGGTGTCACCTCCCTAGAGCCCGGTGGAGCCTCCGGCTTCCGTGGCAGCAAGAAATCCGCAGATACTATCCGAAAAATGCGTGGAGATTCAGAAAGCAGAAGAAATGCCGTTTGATGTCCTTAGGGTACTAGAGGAAGAGGGCTTCATTGAGGACGGCGAAGACAACATGGTCCACGCCGAGAAAGCTTTCTTTGCCGCTCGGGCTCTAAAGTGGATAAGGGACCAGATTCATTCCGATCCTGATTTCGATGTAGCTACCTATCTAACCATGCTAGCGCACTATCAGGCCGACATCGCTGACTTAACATTTTCGGAAGATGAAGGTAAAATGCTTTATCACTTGAGAGAACCAGATAAAGAGGTACAAGAACTTGTTGAATCACTTATTGAATCTACTCGCAAAGCTATTCCTAAGAAAAGCTCCAGCCCCCCAGAAGAAGTTGCCGAACCAACCGGTGACGAAGAGTCCACAGACTCTTGAAGAGTTACTAACCTTTTCGAATATCAAGTCGGTCTTTGAAGCGAAGGGGTACAAGTTCTTTGACACCCCTGACCGAAAACTGAACTTAAATCTAGTTGGGGTGAGAAGAGACAACGAAGGCACAAACACCTTCGACGACTATCTGCTTGTTTTATACAGAGAAGAAGAACTAGCGGTTAAGTCCCAGTATGCTATCACCACCGACCCAGGGAAACACTGGCTAGAGAATCCGATCAACCCTAAAGGAACGGCTGTCTTGGTCCCAGGGCAATACCCCGGCGCTTGGAAGCTGGGGAAGCACCAGGGAAAATACAACGCCCTTGTACAAAGAAAGCCAGTTAAAGTTTGGCGAGACAATAATAAAGATAGTGTAATAGATTATCCTTATGCCCACGCACAGGTCAGCGAGGGATACTTTGGAATCAATATCCATCGAAGTAACCCCTACAGCAAGTCTTATTTAGTTAGCAAGTGGAGTGCTGGTTGCCAAGTGTTCCAGGCAGTTGATGAGTACATAGGATTCATAGATTTATGTAAAGAATCGTCCGCTATCTACGGCAACAGCTTTACCTATACCCTAATAACAGAGAAAGATTTGAGGAAACACCTCAAAGACTGACTATTTACAAAAGATAGTATTTGTTTTATAATAATATCTAGCAAAGGAGAATACGTTCATGTCACAGTATAAAATTACGAAGGCCAGACTGGCAGAAATCATTAAAGAGGAGTACGACTCGGTTGCTCGCGACCAAGAAGAAACCGAGCCTAAGACCGAGGGATGCTCTGACCACGAAGAGCACTCACCCGAGGATGACTCTGACGATGACGAAAAACATCTGGTCCTCGGTGATCTTCGGGGCAAGAGTAAAACTCCTCATCAAACTATTCGCCTACCGGGTAACCGAACAGGCGATAAGAAGAGCAAGAATTTGAATAAAGAGTCAATTGAAGTAATCCGCCAGATAATCCAACAGGAACTCAAGGACGTTTAAGTAACCTATGTACAACATATCAGAACAGGACATTGCGTTGATCGGGAGCAGCCCGTCTGTCCACAACGAGTTTGCTAGCAAGACACAGGAACTTGACCGCCGACTACAACTAAACGGGATGAAGTATTCACAGTGGGATAGTCTAACCGACCATCAACAAGAGATATTTTCCCAGAATCTATTCTTAGACGGCTCATGCGCCGACGACGTAGAAGGGTATGTTCAGTCTGCCGTCTCTTCGTGTGGCTGCCCAGATGTCTTAGAGGCACTCCATCACCATTCCCCAGCGCTAGCGCAGGAAATAGAGAAAAGACAGAACGAAGGACCAGAAGTAAAGATATCTATCGGAGAGGCAGTCAGTAACCTAAACGACTACATTGATATGATAACCGAAAACGCTCATTTGTCCAGGGCGATCGCTATAACTGAAGCCGGAGACAACGCACCGTCTATGGCATCCAACGCAGACAAAGCTAGGAGGTTTGTCCTATCCTTGCCAAAATTTACCCCAACCGAGGCATGGGGAGACCCCAAATCAATGGACCGCCAACAAGTCCAGAAGATATTTTCTACGGTCGCCGGTGGTGGCTCAATAAAGGGCAAGCTAGACTTCCTCAAGGCATCTATTGAGAACCCATCAGGGAAGATATCTTCTCCTCAGAGGATAATCGGAACACTGATTCTACTTGAGTCTTTGAGCGCCGTGATAAATAGTTTCTCTGCGTCTGCTGCCGGCTTTGTGTTTGAGGGCTTCTTGGCCGCTCTTTTCGGCGGCAAACAGGCAACAGAGAGAACAGCGAAGGGCAATTTACCGATTGAAGACTTCATTGCCTTTTCTGAATGGGAAGGCACAACGGACGTCCCGGTTAGTTTGAAGCTATTGTCGAAGAGCACGAATATAGAGGGAAGCTATACAAACCTTGTTGATGGACTCGATCAGTTCGGGGTGATGGTGTACATTGTCACGCGCAAGATGGGAGACGAGATAGTGCTAGAGCAGTTTGCCTTCACGAGAGAGAACCTTGTAGACGTTTTGGTTGGGACAAGAACTGTACCAGTTCTGAAGAGAATCTTCACGCTCCAATCCGCCGAGACAGGTGAGGATCTTGATTTTTCAACCTCCCTGAAGATGCTGGCAAATGCAGAACCCTGGGAAGAAAGATATCGGCTACTCCAGATGACCTCCGGCTACTCAAAGAGGGTCCGAGAGAAAGACCTCGCCGCCAAAGCGGCCCTTGCCGCCGAACCAGAAGAACTAGAGAACGAAGAAGAACCCAGCGCCACGCCTGAACAAGCGACCGAGACGAAGAGGTATGCAGTCAACGACAAGCGCCGCCCCCTGGAAGAGTCAAAGACGTCGGACGGCGGGGTACAATGGGCAATATCCGTCCCGCACCTCGCGAGCATCGCGAAAGAGGCTCACTATGTTCCTTTGGGGTCCCTCCCAGTATCCCCGGAAAGGATAGTAAAGGTAGCTGAGTCCTATATGGATAAGCTTTCTGCCGACTTGACAAGCTTATTTGAGGCAACCGCCAGTTTGTCGGATAACATTAATAAATATTTTTCTTATGGCAAGCGAGACGACGCTATCTCCGCAGGCAATGAAGCCATAAAGGATGCCAACATCGTCGCCAGCGAGGTGAAGAAGGATATTTCTTCCAAAGGCGAAGAACCGGGTGCAGCATAAAAGTAAAACTTTTATCCTATACAATCCCTGAAATATTCTGTAGACTGTTATAGTACAGCCTATGGACCACAGTTCCTATAAAGAAGAGAGAAAAGCATGAAAAACGACGGCATCTTATTTGCGGAAGATATCAGACAAAAACTAATCGCTGGCGCTGACAAGCTAGCAGACGCTGTAGCCTCAACGCTCGGACCTAGGGGACAAAATGTGATTCTTTATAAAAGAGGCTCACCCCCAGTAATCACCAAGGACGGCGTCACAGTCGCCAGGATTGTTGAGCTTGAGGATGATTATGAACAGGCAGCGGTTGAGGTACTACGCCAAGCTGCCCTGGAAACTGAGCGGTCAAGCGGTGATGGCACTACGACGAGCACAGTACTTGCTCGCTCTATCATGAAGACTGCCAACAAGCATATCGCCGCTGGAGCCTCCTCTGTTGAGGTCAAGCGAGGCATAGACCTGGCAGTAGAGGCTGTCTGCGAGAAGATATCAGAGATATCACAGCCGGTATCAAGCGAGGAAGATATTCGGCACGTTGCCACAGTATCTGCCAACGGCGACGTTGCCATCGGAACACTCATAGCAATGGCCGTCGCTGCTGCCGGCAAAGATGGGGCAATCACCATAGAAGAGAGCCGATCTTTGCAAACATCTATGGATGTCGTGGAAGGCTTTCAGTTCTCGGGTGGATATGTCTCTCCACAGTTTATCACGGATGCTCGCCGTGAAGTTGTAGAATATCATGATGCTCTGATTTTAGTGACAGATGCTGCGCTTGACAACGTTGATGAACTATTGCCTATATTAGAAGTTGTTGCTCGCGATGGCCGCCCGTTTGTTATCGTAGCGGAGGAGATTGAAGGACAGCTATTGGCTGCCTTGATTATCAACCGAATGCGCAACAACATGAAGATCGCAGCAGTCAAAGCATCCGACTACGGCGAAGCGAGAAGAAACATCCTAGAAGACCTTGCGCTTACGACTGGCGCTACATTTATAAGCAAGGATGCAGGCACTAGAATCAAAGACGTGAAGCTATCTGACCTTGGGTCTGCCCGGAGAATAGAGATCAGTAAAACTCGTACAACTATTGCTGACGGCGACACTGACTACGAGGCTCTAGACCAGAAGATAGAGAAGCTTAAGAAAGAGGTGGAAGAGACCGAAAGTCTTCGCGAAGCCGAACGAGCACAAGAGCGGATCACTAGGCTTTCCTCTGCTATTTCTGTTATTCGTGTCGGCGGCGCAACAGAAATTGAAGTAACAGAGAAAAAGCATAGAGTTGAAGATGCCCTTGAGGCAGTACGCTCAGCACAAGAGGATGGCGTTGTGCCCGGCGGCGGCACTGCTCTCCTAAAGGCTATAAAAGATATTGATATCCAGCCTGAAAGCCAGGATCAGAGGTCCGGAGTACAGGCATTGCTTGAATCTTGTATGTCCCCCATCACCCAAATACTTAAGAACGCTGAACTTTCTTCTGATATTATTGTGAACTCACTAATGTATGACAATCATGAGCCCAACGTTGGGTTCAATGTACGGACAGAAAGCTTTGAGGATCTAATCCAGTCGGGTGTCATTGATCCAGCAAAAACTGTGAAATGTGCGTTGAGAAATGCTGCCAGCGCTGCTGGCACATTACTCACCACTAATTGTGCTGTGCTAAGAAAGGGTGGTGAATAAAAACACAAGTCAAACGACTAATAGCTGCAGACGGTTTCAATAACAATGGGGTCAGTATATTTTTTTAGTGTACTGACCTTTTTTATTATTTGAGGTATATAAAGAATGGGCACCGACGAGATACTACACAGGCTTCTCTCCAAAGTTGAAAGCATGGAGAGCAAGATAGCCGCCGCCAAGTCAATGAACGGCGGATTTGATAAGTTATTATTAGAAGTTGCCCACGTCAAAGAGATCCAGGCAGAAATACTGATAGGGGTAAGGAACGTAAAAAAGAGTGTATACGAGCCCGACTCAGGTTTATTCAGCAGAGTAAAGGAACTGGAACTTGAGTCTGCCCGCAGGCTAGAATATATATTGGAAACAAAGCCAATGATAGACGAGCACAAGGAGTTAGCACTGTGGAAGCGGCAAGCAGAGAAAGACTTAGCAGACCTAGACGAGTTGAAGGCATCGGTTGTTGATTTGAGCAGTTGGAAGCTAGGAATTTCTAAGGTGATCTGGTTTGTAGCCCTCGCCGCCGGCGGGATTTGGGTTAAGCAGGTTGCTGACATCCTGATACACCATTGAGATGTATATCCTACTAGCATCTCTCATTTTTTTACCAGCGTGCTTATATTACCGCTTACGTTGGAAGAAGTGTGAGATAGTCCGAAAGAACCAGAACCGCAACCAGCACCTGTGGGATAATTGGGGAGAGTAAAACACTCAGTTCACAAGTATATTAAATAAGCTTGACTATCTCAGAAAACGTGCTAATATACTTATAGATGGAGAGAAGATAAACATGTCCTATCAGCAACGCTGGTCCCGAAGCCCTTCCCTATTTTCACCAGCGAACTCGGGTGCCCGCCTTGAGCTACCCGACGGAGAGCAACGCTTCGCAGCTTTGCTGGAAAAAGCACTCAAGCCTGGCGACGCAAAGTTTGCCCAATCCCTATCGGACCAATATGACAAACGGGGAACCTTGACTGAAAAACAGGTTGAGTGTCTTGTTCGTCTTGAGCAGCGCTATTCTGAGGGAGAGATTGCCTCCCGTGCAGAATGGGAGGTTGAGTACCGGAAGACTCACCGCAGCACAGCGATCATTGCAGCCAAATACTATATCACGACTCAGTACTTCCGTGACTTAGCTGTCAACATTGCCACCGACGAGAGTTTTGTCCCAACTCAGCGGCAGTTTGATGCCCTGACTAAAAACAAGTATGCAGCCAGGGCTATAGCAACTGCTACTACTCCTTCTAAATTCCCGGCTGGGTCTCTCTGCAAGGTTCGAAGCAACCAGTCTCTGCTCGGGTCAGCCCGTTTACAGCTTAGGATCGGCAACCAGGTTGCCCTAGTCCTGGAAAACCACCGCACCGGCATTTTCGGTGCCTCAACCGTGCTTGTAAATGGCGAGACGATCAAACTAGAGGACCGAGCACTCAAGCCCATCTCACGCAAAAAAGAAGCCAAAGAAAAACTCTTAACAAAATCACCGAAGTAAGAGATAATCTTAGAAGGAGGAAATCGTAATATGCGAGCAACAATCAACTTTGATATGAACCTTGATAGGGTTGTCAAAACCATGTGGGCACTAGTGTTGGAGGAATCGGATCAAATCAGAGATGTACACGAATCCCTCGAGGCATCTCAGCCCGAGACTATATTGGAAGATTTGCCAGGGATACTCAGTGGACTTCGCGAAACAACAAACCAGCTAGAGCAATATCGTGAGATGCTGGCAGGGTTTGAGCGAAGCCGCTATGAGGCAACACTCCCACCGCCAACTCAGCCAGCGGACAACGCAGCGGGAAATTTAGTCTCTACTATCTCGCAAGCGAGAGAGACGGTTCAGAATATGAAACGTTTTGACGCCTTCCTCTCACAGGCAGATTCCACGAAGGAAGATGTCCCCAAGGAAGGGACTGATATCAGTGATGAGCATGAAAAAGGGTGACTTGGTTTATGTTCCATCCGGGGTCACTCTTCTTTCTAGCGCCGGCCCTGACCCAGCGGTTGGATCACGGGACTTCCGCTGGTTAGCACTTGATGAGCCATCGATGGCACTTATCATTGAGCCCTATTATAATAACGAGAACATTTATCATAAAATACACCTCAAAGGCGATTCGTGGCTGGTGAGGGTTTTAGATACCGAGGAGGTAAGCAGCGCATGTTAAAGGCAGTAGAAATATATGAAGAAAACGTAAGCATAACCATAGAACAACCCGATGGGTCAAGGTCCACTTCGTTTCAGAAACGGGTCCTATCGCGACCAATCCTAGTGAACAGAGACTACGTGGTGTCCGCACGTTCTTATGACTTGCCGGACGGCATGTTATCAAGAGCGGAGCAAGGTCTCCCTGAAGGATCAAAGTTCAGCAAGATTGTGCTAGACGGGAATACTTTTGGGGCATCGGAGACGATTATCCTAGAATCGTTTGATAGCTTAAGCCGAAGGCTACAAGGCAAGTAATGAAAATCCCAACTTGGGCTGAGTTGGCTGCCTGCCATGGCAGCAATAGGCTGTTGGCGGATACGGACCAGAAGAACCCTCGCTACGAGAGGTTCATGGATCGTAGATACAACTACGCTACCGGCGATGACCGCCACGCTATTCGGCTTATCTTCACTGAAAAGGCGAAGCAGTCGTTGCCCAGCCCAAGCTCTCTTCGCGATGGCAGATTCCTGTGGGCAAAGAAGCTACGCTTTGAAGGTGTAGACGCAGAAACTGGGATGAGGAAGATCTCATTCACAACGGGCAAGAGAAAGAGAAGGCTGACTGTTTTAGAGGATGGGGTCCTGTGCTTGCCGGCACGGCTTTCGGTGAACAATGATAAATTGCTTCGGAACCGTGAAATAAAGCTGGCTATGTTTTCTACTGTGTTTTCTTACGCTCCAGCCCTTGCAATGATGTTTCGCGACCAGAAGAGCTTTGCTCAACCCGATCGCGAACAGTTCTTTGAGGAGATTAGGTCACTGGACCCTTTCCGCCCTGGCATGCTGGTCGCACCAAGGCTAGGATATTTTTATCCGATTGGCAAACCGCCTTCCTATGACCGTGAGAACCCTGGACTCCAAGAGTTCCCATACGGGATTGTGCTGGGTACATGTCCCGAATCTCCAAAGTCTATCTTCGGAAGAGAATTTTACCGTGTCCGGTTTGGTGGTACTACTTATAACAAGGTATTAGCCTTACAGATGGAAATAATAAATGAAGTTTAGAGTATATACAAAGAATGGATGCCCGTTTTGTCAGATGGCGATTAGCCTTTTGGCAGAGAAGCAGAAAGAATTTGAGTGCTATTCACTAGATAGCCAGCCAGAATTGCTAGCGGAAATAAAGAGCACATACCGCTGGGATACAGTTCCCTTGGTCGTGGAGATCACCTCCGGACAAGAGAAGTTTATAGGAGGGTTTACAGATCTTAGAGAGTATCTGTCAACCGGAAAACAAATCCTGAAAGGATAACAATGATCTGGAAAACTGAAATATCACCGCTCTTAAAGGACGTTGAGTTACGAAATGCCCCCATAATCATACGGGTTAATAAGTTCACAGAAGATTCTGCTAAAAAGTTTCATAACGAAATGGCTCGAGCCCATAGCACGGGGCAAAAGATTATCCCGGTCGTAATTGATTCTTATGGCGGACAGGTCTACTCGTTAATGTCAATGATCTCAGCGATAAGATCAGCAGATCTGCCCGTCGCTACGATCGTAGAGGGAAAGGCAATGTCCTGCGGTGCGGTGCTTATGACTTTTGGTGCCGAGGGACTACGCTTCGCCGACCCTGATGCCACCATCATGATTCACGATGTTAGCAGTGGCGGACACGGAAAGATTGAAGAGCTTAAAGCTGACGTCGCGGAAGCCGAGCGCTTAGATGAAAAGATATATACGATGATGGCACGAAACTGCGGCAAGAAAGACGACTACTTCAAGAAGAAGGTGTTTCAAAAAAAGCATGCTGACTGGTTCATGGGACCAGAAGAAGCAAAGAAGCACGGCATGGCTAACCACCTGCGCCTTCCGATAATGAACATCAAGGTCGCCGTTGATATAGATTTTGAGTAGTGCTCAGACATATGGTATGAAAGTTGATACTCTAGTCCGTGCAGCAGAGCTAGTGTCCGATGATCTGGAATATCTATGCTCTCTGGTAGAACAGCCTGACTTAGAGTTTATTATCGTTAACGCTGTGGCTTATTCTCATGCCGTGATGGCTTTGTCAAATCAGCTAGACTTTTTGACAGAAGACCTATCGGATAATGAGTTGAACGAAACTGAGGAATATGTCAGACTGACCAAGGAAGATGTTTATATGCTAAGTACTATGACGGCTGATTCGGAAGATGCGATGATACGACTGGAGGAAGAATGCGGACTCTCACTAAAAAACAATTAGTTTTTATTAGTTATTATTACTTTTGGTTGATATTCTTAGTTGCCTGTGCTGCGTTTGATTTCTATCATGACGCCGTAACCGGGTTTACCTTTGGATACATTTTTGCTTTTCTATACTTTTGCTGGCGAACAGCAGATATTTTACAACGTCTCCGGAGGGGAAATGAAGAAGATTATTGAAGTTGGTGATGTCCGGGTGTCTACTCTTACGGGTGCCTTGATGTTTACCATTGTCTGTACTCAGCCGGCACTAGAATTACTTCGGGATGATATGCAGCCCGGCGCAACACCAGAGGAGGAAGCGCAAGAGCTAGCGACTAAGCTCGAGCGCGTCATTATCTCTGACCACCGTCACGGCGGCCAACGCCGTCTACCCTATTCATAGCTCATGATATTACTAGACCTTCTGGCCACTGTAGTTACTGCTCCGATTCACGCAGCGATTTTAGTGTTTGATTATGTTGCTAGCAAAATACACGGGGGGAGAGAATGAGGCATGCCATCACGTTCATCCTTGTACCATCAGTTGGACTAGCTTTTCTACTCATTGTGGCTGCGGGCATGATGAAGGATAATCTTAGTGCAAGACGGGGATAGTGCGGCTGGCTCCTTGGGCACCGGCTGGGTGTCTCTTGGCGGTAAAAGGATAGACAGCATCGAGGAGGTTATTCTATTACGCCAGCAAGAAGATAAATATAGCTTTCATGTCGGGACGGACAGCAAGGAGTACAAGAGCCATACAATCATGACGACAGCGATTTGCTTTCGTGAGTTTGGTCATGGTGCTCTTGTTGCATACCGGAGGTATAAGATTGACAATTTCAACAGCATGTCAGAGCGGTTGATCCACGAGACGGTGGTATCCCTACGGACCGCTATCCTGGTTCAAGGCTTGACCAATGAACCCCCAACGGTTCACGCAGACGTAAATCCTCAACCCGAAGCCTTAAGTAATAGAGTACACAGTGCTATAATAGGGATGGTAACGGGGATGGGTTTCTCGTGCACCGTAAAACCAAACGCATGGGCAGCGGATATCGCTGACATGTTTACCCGGAGATAGAATGACCGAGACCTCAAGAAAGAAAAGGGAACTTCTTCTACGTTGTGCCCGCCATAGATTATCTTATAAAGATATTCTGGTTGCGCTCGCCGATGCTTGCTTAAGTCCAGTCAGCAAGCCGGACGCAGATCTATGGAAGAACTACTATGCCCCAATCACCGACGGCGACCCCATCCTAGAGAAGGAGCTAATCAGGAACAACCGCTCCTTGGCTTGGCTGGTTCGCGAACAAAACAGAAGAAACAAAAAATCTAGCATATCATAAGAAAAGGAAACGCATATGCCATTGTCCGACGAAGCTATCACCAAACACATCAAAACCTTTAAGACTTTTTGTAAGAATAACAGGCTGCGTCTCCGGGAAGGTAGCGACGGCTTGCCCATCGCTGCTGCGATTGGCATGTACAAAGAGGACCAGTTCTATTGCAACTTCAAGGACGGATCCATCGGAGTTTATGTGGAGAGAGAGACCCAAAGGCAGCTAACTTATCTGCACAAGAAACTTGTCAAGCTTGGGTGCGAGCCCCGCCAAACCGGTGACTATGACGCTGCCTATGATTTAGAGTGGATGAATATCCCGCCTGTAGCAAAACTCCTTAAGCTAAAAAAGGGTCGTGCAAGAGTTGCAGATCCAAAGTGGTTACGGAACAAAGAATAGATGAACACGCCGCGCCCAAGAACGGTTTTTCGGGCAGCTAGAACCAAAGACCCCCCTCAGCAATCCCAAAAGAATGGTGAACTTTCGCTAGATTTTTTTCTCGCTGTATAGTTACTCTGTACAGTTTACCACCAACATACTAGAATTGGAAGGCCGACAGGCGCAGTGAAAATCCGGATTGCTTTTTGTAAAGAGGAAACAACAATATATCACAAGGTCGTCAAGTGGTGGACAAGGTCTGCTTATTCTCATGCAGAGTTGGTTCTTCCAAACAATGAATCACTTAGCATATCCCCGATGGATCTAGACGGCGTCCGGCTTACATACGCTAACGACTTCACCGATGCTGGCATGTGGGACCTTATTGAAATAGAGATAACGACAGAACAACACCGCCGTCTACTGAAGTTCTTCGAAGCAACCAAGAGCGACCAGTACGACTGGATCGGTATGCTCCTCTCTCAATTCACCCCGTTCCACATCAAGCGACTCGGGCGCTGGTATTGCTCTGAGTGGATCGCATATGCACTGAGAATCATAGGCGTAGTTGACGATGTGTACGCATATACCGATCTATCGCCGCAAAGACTACACGAACTCCTCACCAAGAAGGGCTATAGCGATGCCAACAAACAACGTTAAAGAATCCGCATGCTTCCTGCCCGGCAAACTGATCAGGGCTTCACGAGATATATACTCTGCGCAGGCTGCCCGGCACCCGGCTGCCGGAGAGAATAATAGCAACAATACTGTACGCGCCGGCACGCCCGGACTAATCATCAGGGTTGGCAAAAAGCCAAAGCTCGGGCAGGACTACTATGTGGAGTTTCTCGGCATGGAAGCCTGGTGGGTTTATCCTAACGAAATAGAGCCACACCCTTAACCTATCCAACAACCTAGTGTATAATAAATCAAGAACAAAGAAGGACGCCTTACTCATGACTACTACAACAAACTACAGAATGATCTACGAGAATGATATTTCTCAGACAACCAAGGACAGCCTAGAAATGCCTAGGCTTTATTCGGACTTGTCGCATTCAATGCGCCTATTCGTTGAGGACTCCGTCGACGCCGGCATGAAGCTGGCAACCGATCAAGCTCTGAACCCTGAGATTCTTCATGATACTTCGGATCTTGCTTCCGAGATGGCAGCGCAACTCTATAGCTTTGCAAACCTGATCAATGGACATTTGCGACAGGACTGTGACAGCACTTAACGCTGGTGACCTTGTCAACGTTCGGATGACCGACAAGGGCTATACGCTGTTTAGCTTTGCTAACTCTGATCCCTGCAAGCTGCGAGAGTTCCGGGAAGAGTGGGCACATCAAGGAACCGACAGGACCAGGATTTCTTTTGCTCACGAGCCGGCCCTTGTTACCGCAGTCCGGAAAAATAAACTCTTGCAACCCCTGGGGTACACTTTGCTTATACACGGACAATCATACGACTGCAGCTTCCTGCTAGCAAGAAAATATTTGAAGAGGATAGACTAATATGCCTGTTTGGACCAACGCTAACTTTGCTATTATAACCGAAACGCTAACTGGGCTGTATGCTGAAATGGAGCAACTCAAGCTTAGGGTGGCAGAGGTTGAGGAGAAACTAGCAGAAGTAGCAGCGGCTGGAGAAGAGCCAAAATAAAACTTGACCTACCCCATATCCGTGGTATTATGCATATGTAGGGAGAGTAGATATGGGACAGAACCAATGTCAAGAATGCGGTAACTGGGGTCACAATCGGCGAGGTTGTCCTCGGATCATAGCCAGCCACGCCAAGATCGAGGCTGCGGCTAAGAAATATGGTATCAAGAAGAGTCTGTACGCCACCAGCCATGAGTTGGTCGAAAGGATTAACGCTGCCATTGATGAAGACCTTTACAAGGACGGAGAGCCCGTCACCGAGAAAATCAACTACCTCGAGAAATGGCATTGGCTAGAGTATGAAGAGCGCAAGTTGGCACAAGTCAAAAAGAATGCTCGTGGTCGCTCCTGCGGCTTCTGCGGTGAAAACGGGCACAATGCTCGTACCTGCGAAGACAAGAAGCAACACCTAAAGGACTGTAATGCGATGCGAGGACTCGCTCATCGGGTGGTCGCAGTCTGCCTTGAAAAGGCTGGCATCGTTCCCGGCGCTCTGATGCAGTTCCGTGATTGGGATTATGAGACGAATGAGTATTGCCAGAGATTCGCCCTTGTGACGGGTCTGGACTGGAGCAAGGTGGCTCCTATCAACCATAGTTGCACTGACGGATTGCCCCGCACCCTCTCAACTTGGTTCTCCGCCTCGTTCATTCAGGCTCGGATGCCGGCCGGCGACACAAAGCTTTTCAAGATTCCTCGGAACATCCCTCAGCAGGCTAACTATGACTACTACGAAGAGCCAAGTATCAATCATAGTCTTGCGGCCGGCAACTTAGGCGGCAGCGTGAACAAGAACAGCGGTTGGCTCGGCGATAATGTCACCCTCATCAGCCCCGAGGTCTCAAGCATTTACCGCTATGATTCAAAGGGTTTTGCTGATGAAGATCTTAACCCCATCGTTGAGAAACTACTCGCCGATGTGGGAACAGAGTGGTCAAACTACTAAGATGAATACAACCAAAAATAAAACTTGACCGCTCCTGCATCCATGGTATGATGTGTAGGTAGGGAGACCAGACATGACCCAGGAACTAGTTCAAAGAGCATTAGCCTTTGCAACGCTGGCACACCATGGTCAGAAGCGTAAGTACTCTGGACAGCCTTACATTGTTCACCCGATTGAAGTAGCTGAGATAGTCCGGACTGTAGAGCATGACGATGAAATGCTAGCAGCGGCTTTACTACACGACGTAGTTGAAGATACTGATGTGACGATTGAGGCTATCAAGTCTGAGTTCGGCGAAGGTGTCGCCGACCTTGTTGATGATCTGACCGATGTGAGTGAGCCCAGAGATGGTAACCGGAAGGTTCGTAAAGCAATGGACAGGGAACATAGCGCTCGGACTTCCGCTCGTGCTCAGACGATCAAGCTGGCGGATCTGATTAGTAACTCGTCCGATATCACAGCAAACGATCCAAGTTTTGCGAAGGTGTACCTTGCCGAGAAAGCTCTCTTGTTAGAAGTACTTATCAAAGGTGACCCCGCTCTCTTGAAGAAGGCAGCAAGTTACCTAGGGGACCAAGGACAGTGAAGAAGATCATCCACGTTAATCAGCATGTCATCAAGCGCAACACAAAGCACGGAACCGACGAGCCCTGCTTGACGGTAAAAACATATAAAGAAAACAATTATGCCCACGAGGCTATAATCAAAACAAAAGATGGTGTAGAATTAGGAAGAGTCATTTATAGTCCGCACAAGCCACTAAGCTGTGGAGCGAGAGTGTGGATTGAGATGGACACTGATACTACAGATATTGAGTTAATCGTGAGAAGGAATGAAGAATGACTATTGAGCTAAAACACGCTGACTGCCTGGAATATCTTCGCACACTCCCTGATGAATCAGTGGATCTTGTTGTTGTTGATCCTCCTTACTTTGAGATCATCAAGGATGTCTGGGACAACCAGTGGGAATCTGAACAAGAATACCTCAACTGGTGCAAGGAGTGGACAGAAGAGTGCTTTCGCGTTATGAAGCCTGAAAGCTGCTTCTATGTGTGGGGTACGACCAAACAAGACACATTCCTGCGATACAAGCTTGGTGTCCTGAACAATGTTCCGGGCGCTCACTACCAGAACTGGATCATCTGGTCATATGACTGGGGCGGCAGGACAAAGAAGAAGTTCCCGAGAAAGCACGAAGACCTTCTGATGTATTCGAAGGGGAAAGACTTTACGTTTAATGCAGATGATGTTAGAATACCCTACAAGATGAAGAAGAACGTAAGAGCAACTGCTCAGAACAATCCACTGGGGAAGCTTCCAACTGATGTATGGACAAAGAACAATCATACGACAAGCAAAGAGTACGCTGGCTGGCACTCAACTCAAAAGCCAATCACCCTAACTGAGAGGATCATCAAAGCCCATACCAAGCCCGGCGACGTCGTACTTGATTGCTTTAGCGGATCAGGGTCAACAATGATTGCCTGCAGCAACACAAACAGAAGCTTTAAGGGCTGTGAATATGATAAAGATTATGTGGATAAGTCACTAAAAAGATTCAAATCATTGACGACCCCAGCCACGAAAACGAGAGGAAAACAAAAAAGAAGCCTAAATACCATAGGTGATAAAGCACCGAGCAATAACATCATGTCAACGAAAGGACATACACCATGACAGAGAATAGTCACGTGATCAGCAAGTTCAACGAACTGAAAGATCTAATGGAGAGCTTAGAGGAAGACGTGCAGAAGAACGCCGACGGAAACAAGGCCGCCGGAACTCGCGCACGCAAAGGTCTCCGCACACTCAAAACCACGGCGGCTGAACTAGTTCGCCTCACCCTACCAGGAAAGACAAGCACATGAATAGCACTGTTTCAACCGGCACAACCGTGTCCGTACATTATCGAGGAACTCTAGAAGACGGCGAAGAGTTTGATAGCTCTTATAGCCGATCCGAACCACTTACCTTTACTGCTGGCTCTGGCCAGATGATTGCCGGCTTTGATGAAGCTGTGATCGGGATGACGGTAGGGGAGTCTAAAACCTTCACTGTGTCCCCAGAGGACGGTTACGGCGAGCATTTTCCAGACCGTACAACCGAAATGCCACGCAGCGCATTTCCTGCCGACTTTGATCTATCTGACGGAGCGCAAGTGCCGCTGATGGGTCCTGGCGATCGCCCATTGATTGGCAGCGTTCTGGTATCTACGCCAGCAGCAGTCACGGTAGACCTGAATCACCCGCTAGCCGGCAAAACTCTCAAGTTTGAGATTGAAGTTGTGACTTCGGAAGATTAGCGTGTACACTACTCTAGCAAAGATACTATTTTTCTTCGCTAGGCTATTCCTCAGCAGAGGGATGCCCATTGGTCAACTGTTTCAGAACAAGGGCATTCTTCTGCTGTACGTGGCGGCTAAAAGGACAGCGAGAAGATGATCTCGCTCCTTTTAGCGTCGGGGATACTGTTCGCGAACCCGACTTTCGCACCAAGATTGACACCACGTCAGGTTCGCCAACAGGCCAACCAAATCATCTCCTATCTCAGGAAAACTGACCCAAGAGTTTTGAGGGAAGTCACGAACAGAACCTGCCGGAACCATCGCCCTGCTCGTAAAAATGCAAAGCAGAGAGTGAAAGAGGATCTAGATACCTTTAACCGTTGGCACCTGAATCTTCTCTTGGATCAAGCCGGCATCCCACGTAAACGAGATTAGTACAATTGATATTTACGAATTTGATGTTATAGTTGTTGGCGCTGGGATTATTGGCTTAGCGACAGCAGCAGAAGCTTCAAGGCATTACGAAAAGGTACTTCTCGTGGAGAAAGAACGGTCATTTGGGAACCACACCTCCAGCAGGAATAGCGAAGTGATTCACTCTGGGATATATTATAAACCTGGCTCGCTCAAGGCTAAACTCTGTGTTGAAGGTCGCGACCTGCTCTACAAATACTGTGAAGATAATAGTGTAGAACACAGAAGATGCGAAAAGCTCATTGTGGCACGCCGTGGACAAGAAGCCGAGCTATACAAGTTATATGCTAATGGGGTCGTTAACGGTCTCTCCGGACTTACCTTATTGAGCGCAGCAGAAATAAAAGAGAGAGAACCAGACATCAAAAGCTCAATTATACGAGCGATCCGAGTACCCTCAACCGGAATAGTAGACTCACACCAACTCATGGCATCGCTGGAGAAAGACGCTGCAGATCTCGGCGCAGTTATTGTGTATGACACTGAAGTAGACGACGTAGAATACCTAGAAGGTATATTTACCCTGCATTTCTCAGGGGAAGACTACACCGCCTCCGCACCTGTTGTCATTAACTGCGCTGGACTGTGGGCACATAGGCTGTCAGAACTTGCCGGTGTTACCGGCTATGAAGCTGCACCGTGCAAGGGAGAATACTTCAGGACAACACGATATAAAAACATGAAGAGTCTAATATATCCTCTCCCAGAAGAAGACTCACTGGGGATACACACTTGTCTATCTTTGTCGGGCGATGTATCCTTCGGACCGAATGCATACTTCGTAAGCGATTTAGATTATAATATCAATGAAAGCAATAAAGATCAGTTCTTGAAGGAAATCTCTGACTATCTTGACGTTGGAGAGGGTGACTTGAGCCCCGATTATGCCGGCATCCGTCCGAAAATCAAAGGATCCAAGGACTTTATTATTAAGAACGAAAAGGACAAAGGAAGGACTAACTTCATAAATCTATTAGGAATAGAGTCTCCGGGCTTAACATCCTGCTTGTCCGTTGCTAAACTAGCCGTAGAACTAATAGAGGGAGGAGCCGAGTCATGATCCACAACCATAAGAAACACCCAGGTGAAACGCTTTACCGCTGTCCTTCGGCAGGGGAACAAAACAATGGACTTGTGGGGCACTGCGAGTTTGAAGGATATTTTGAATCCACCAGGGAATATGCCTATCGTTGCCCAATCTGTAATGATCTGCTAGAAGCTGTTCCCGACGGACCAACTGTATCCGAACTTCTTCAAAAAGGACAGAGAGACGAGGACAAAAGATGAAAAGATTTAATGTCATTGATATTATAATACTGATGGTGATCACTGCTGCGGTGGTTATAATCTTGAATGGCTGTGCAACCACACCGCTAGCACTCAAGCCGGCAGAGACTTGCGAAGAGCGACTAAGCTCCCGTGATCAAGAGATGATCAAGTTTGCCCGCTACTGCAAGGTTGCCGTGTTTGCCGGCAGGAATAGCGGCGGCGACAAAAAACTAAAGAACATCTCAGACAAAGTCGTGAAGATATGTAAGTTCGTATATGATGTGGACACAGAGCAGGACCTAGCATTGCTTATGAACCCTCCAGCCGGCGGGAACTATCATACTGTGCGTTATTATATTCAGAAAGAAGACAATATTCACGAAGGTCCTCCGATAGGCTGGAGAACACCTCTGCCTTGTGACCCAATGGAACCAACTTGCGAGGAGTTCTAAGCACCGTGCTTATATTGATAAAAGAGTGGGCCGAAATGTTGCTTGTTTCGGCAGGTCTCGCCTTGTCTGCTTATGCTTGTGCTGTCATATAATGCCGCCGCCAGCTTCAGCCTACTACGACAGCAACGGCAACTATGTTAAAAGGTGCAAGAGATGCAGAGAGGTGCTTCCGGCTGAGTTGTTCAAGCTTCTCGGACAGGGTGTTCCAACGGTCAAGAGACCTGATGGACTTCGGGCAGACTGCTCGCCGTGTGAAGTCTCCATCAACAAGAGGCAGAATGCCAAACGTGCCAAGAAAAGAAAGCAGCAATCGTTCAAGCTAACCGAGACTCAAGTTGAGTGGATCAAGAGCCAGAAGAACTTACTTAGCACCCGAGCAACTGCAAAAGCTTTCGGCGAGAAATATCATGACATAAAGATACACTACTCCACCGTATCTAGAATCTTTACTGGCAAGCTCCACACAAACCAAGGCAAAGAAGGCACAGATTCAATATACGATATGCTGGAGAGCGCCGGAGAGTTTGACGGCACCATTGAAGAGTTCCTAGAGTCCTTAGACCCCCAAAAATAGCCCTAAAACGGGGTGTTGCAAAGTTTGTTGCGACCTGCGCTGAAATATACCCAAAAATCACCTTCGAAGTGCTTTGAAGGCACAACATAATAATATTTGAAGAGTAAGCCAAACCAAAGGGAAAGATTAGGGTAGGTAAGGCAGACTGTAAGAGATAGGTGTGGGAGGTAGAGTCTCAGTATAGCAAGTTTATTATAAACTAACGTTAATGTAGGTAGATCATAGCTTTAGGTGTCTGATAGCGGGTGGCAACGATAGCTTTGCCGGAAGATGGTGGCTATTGTCAAGGATTGGAAGAGGTTGCCTAATATGCTAAAATGAGTTTATAAACAATCGTATGCATTTGACAGCCATTGACAGGGTTTAACAGGATTTAGCAGGGTTTAACAGCCATTGCCGGCTTGATACATATATCAGAAGAGCTTGTAAAGCTTTCTTTTTGCAATATAGCCAACGTTTATAATAGTATACCATGATATCACGGCCCCGTTAAGCCCTATCACACTGGGGAAGAACTGTAATAACCCACTGATAACGCAGGCAAATAAAAAAGAGTAAATAAACCTAGAAAGGTGCGTTTAAAGCTTGACGCATAACGTATCCATGGTATTATGTATATGAGGAGAGGGCAAGACGTCCTCTAGAGGAAACAAAAGATGAGTGTGGATTTCAAAACCTTCGTAAGCCTTGCCCCTGCCGTCAGCGCAGCCAAGCTTCCTGTTCTACTTCGCGGCCGTCACGGCATTGGCAAGAGCCAAGTTGTGTATCAGTTGGCAGCTTCTGCCGGCATGCCGGTTGTTGAGCGTCGTGCCAGCCAGATGACTGAGGGGGATCTTGTTGGTCTTCCCAGCATCGCTGGCAATCGCACCACCTTCAACCCGCCGGACTGGTTCAAGATTGCCTGCGAAGAGCCGGTTGTGCTTTTCCTTGACGAGGTTGATCGGGCTACCCTTGAGGTTCGCCAGGGCATCTTTGAACTGACTGACAGCCGGAAGCTGAACGGTCATCACCTCCACGAGGACACCATCGTCTTTGCTGCCATCAACGGCGGGGAGTACGGTGAGGACTACCAAGTGAACGAGATGGATCCTGCCGAGCTTGACCGCTGGTCAGTCTGGGACCTTGAGCCTACCATTGAAGATTGGTTAGCTTGGGGAAAAGATAAGGTTGATAGTCTCGTCTGGGACTTCATCAATCAGAATCGCAATCACCTTGAGCATCAAGGAAATATTGAGCCTAACAAGCGTTATCCTAGCCGTCGCTCCTGGCATCGCCTGAACGATGTGCTGGTGACTGCTAACATGATGGAGGAACCCAGCACCGGGATGTTCCATCTGGCTCAATCCTTTGTCGGCTTTGAAGCTGCGGTTGCCTTTAGCGACTACGCCAAGAACTACGACCGGGTTGTAACGGTTGAGCAGTTGCTCAACGGTGAACGGGTGGAAGCCCTGGCTGCTTTCTCTCTCAACGAGCATTGCGCTATGATTGAGAAGATTGATTCCGAAGGATCCTTCAAGGCTGAACTCAGCGCTGAGAAGCTTCTAAACCTTTCTAACTACTTCGTTACCTTGCCCAGCGAGGCAGCGATGAAGCTCTGGCAGGTTCTCAGCCTTGCCGGTTGCCAGGAGAATGTTGTGAAACTCTATCAAGGCGGCGGCAGCAAAGTCGGCACCTTCCTAGGAGAGATCTTGGGCTCCTAACCCTCTCTCACCTCAGGGGTCTTTGAGATCGGCAAGTACCTGGCGCAAGCTGGGTATTTGTTTTCAAGGCAGCAAAGAAAAAAGTTGACACACACTGTATCCGTGGTATTATATGAATGAGGGAGAGACACACATGTTTTATAAAGTGGTGATGTACAAAGGTTATGATGGCGAGATGAAGATGGGGGCTATGCCCTACGGATCACTGAGCAATGTTTCAGAAGCCAGCATAGTTGACGCTGACAAGTCTAGCAAGCCTGCCAAAGAGAGCAAGTAATGAGTTATGATCTTCAAATGAGAGTCTACAAGCTGCTCGAGGACGAGCCTTTCTTTGCTGCGCTTAGCCGTACCATTGAGAAGCGTGCTAGCACGGCTATCCCAACTGCGGGTGTACGGGTCAATCCCGACACCGCTCAGTTTGAGATGCTTTATAACCCTGACTTCTTTGATAGCCTGCCGGAGAAGCAGATCCTTGGAGTACTCAAGCATGAGATGTATCATCTGATCTTTGAGCACGTGACGAGCCGGAAGCCGGAAGGTGTTCCCCACAGGAAATGGAATATCGCTGCTGACCTGGCAATCAACAGCCATCTCCAGGGTGAACTGCCTGACAACTGCTGCATGCCTGGTGTCGGACCCTTTGAAGATCTGCCGCTCTATCAGAGCGCTGAGTGGTATCTTGCAAGCCTTCCGGAAGACGAGGAGCAATCCAGTGGCTCGGGTGAGGGTGACGGCGACGGTGACGGCGAGGGTGGTGCTGGTGACAGCGACGGTGACGGTGATGGCAACTTTGATGACCACTCCGGATGGGATGACGCTGATAACAGTGCTGAACAGCAAGCTGCCAACCAGATGGCGAAGGAACGTCTCAAACAGAATATGAAGAAGGCAGCCGAGTCTGCTAGCAAGTCTCCTAAAGGCTGGGGTACCATCTCTGCGGACATGAAGCAAGAGATCATAAGCCGTATGGAAACCAAGGTAAACTGGCGTAACGTACTTCGCTACTTCATCAAGACCTCCCAGCGTGCCAGCCGACGTTCCAGCGTCAAGCGGATCAACAAGCGCTATGCTTACATCCATCCCGGCAAGAAGATCCAACGGCAGGCAAAGATTGCCATTGCCCTTGATCAGTCTGGCAGCGTAAGCGATGAGATGCTGGTCACGTTCTTCAGCGAACTAGACAAGCTTGCCAAGCTGGCATCCTTCACCGTCATCCCCTTTGATACCAGGGTTGACAAGAGCCTTGTCTACGAATGGAAGAAGGGCAAGAGCCATAGTGCCGAGCGAGTGATGTGCGGCGGGACCTGCTTTGACGCTCCCACCAAATACGTCAACGATCGTGGTGACTTTGACGGCGTCATTATTCTGACGGACATGGAAGCTCCTAAGCCCAAGGCATGCAAAGCGCAGCGGATGTGGATGACTGATGAGCGTGGTGCTAGCCGTCCCTACTTCCAGACCAATGAACGAGTCATTGCCATTGACGCCTAACCCTTGCAATAATGCGGGGTTCCCCCACAACCTGTCCATATTTTGCGAACACAAACAAATAACTTGACAACAACCAAAACAAATGGTAACATATGCTATAGCATTTTGCGGGCAGAAAGAAAAAGAATGAACAGTATAACAGAGAGAATGGTAAGCTATGAACAGGGAGACCTAGATACACAGCAGACCATCCAGCTATTCCAAGAGCTATATGATAGTGGGCTAGCATGGAACCTACAAGGTCACTACGGTAGGACAGCATACAACCTTATCAGTGAAGGGTTGATCAGCCCATGACAGCAGAACAAACATGTAAAGCATTGAAAACACTTGACAGCTTTTAACGGCTATGGTGTGGTGGGGGTGTGGTCGGACCCATGGATACCCTAATCTATGTCCCCGCCCTTGACTACCACCCAGGGCTGTGCTAAGTACACGCATAATACGCAGCTAAATTTCAGAAATATTTCCAGCCAATTAAACGACAGATAAAGAAGGTAACAAATATGATGATCAAAGTTGGTTCTATTGTATACCGTATGAGATCTAAGGGATTGATCAACTCAACCATTGCAGACAGAACAGACAAAACAGACCTAGGATTAGTAATAGATGAGTTTAAAGAAAAAGCTAGCATCCCTCAATACCGTGTACTCTTTCCTAAGGAAACACCTAAATGGTTTTATCAGCACCAACTCTGCCCGCCGTTATCCGGACCTACCGACAGTGACCCCGACACCCGTTAAAGAAACAACCAAGAAGAAGGAGACAAACATGTTTAATTTCAAAACCAGTGATGAAGCGCTTGACAGAGAGAACAACAGCCTCATTATGGCTAGCAAACTATTGGAGTCCATTAGCAACGATCCAGAAGGAATCACCAGCGATGATCTGGTTCTAGCAATGGAGAAGGAGAACATCACAGTAGACAACCCGGACTTCGTGCAGATTATGCAGGCAGCCGTATCAATTGAAGTGATGATGGTTTATGACGCACGTGATATGGATACCGGCATTGCCTTCCCGGACCCGCCTACGATCCACTAAGATCAATATCGTGCCGGCAACAAATAAGGAAGGCGGAAAACAAAACATATGAAAATCGGAGACCTCGTAAAATTTTCATACGGACCAGAGCGCAGCGACGACCCAACAACAGGGGGCATAGGCATGTTTTATAAAGAAGAAGATGAAACCCATAGAATCCTATTTGCCGGCATGCTATATAGTATACCACATCAACAGGTCAAACTGCTTGTGATGTCGCGAAACCCTCCTCTAAATGAAACGAAAGAAAACTAAATCATGAGCAGTCAACACTATATCTCGGGCAAAAAGAGAACACCCTTTCAGCGCCTCCTGTATCTTTGGGAAGTCTTACCGCACCGTTCCCCTATTGCGCCCGGTCTCGCGGCTCGGTGGCAGCATGAAAACTTTTAATGTAGGTGACCTGCTAAGGTTCAAGCCTGCCAGCCATGCCGGCAATTCTGAACTGGTTCTTGTTCTTGACAAAATATCCGGTAGTTCAAGACACTTTTACGGCCATACCTGCTCTACGGGAGATCGGCATCTTTGGAGCTATGATCAGTTTTACTTAGTAGCTGCCAGCAATGCCAGCGCCAGTGATTCCCGGAATGCTAGCGAGGCAAAAAACTTCGGGCGAAAGGAATGATTCCTGTATTGGACTTACACGGGGTTCGGCACCATGAGGTGCAAAATGTTGTGGCAAGGTTTATTGAAGATTGGATTGGCAACGGTTTGTTTCTTGATGTGATAACGGGGAATAGTATGCAAATGTTTATTGAGGCGTCTAGTGTGATTGAACAGTATGGTCTAGAATATTATACAGGTTTATCTGACCACCCAGGAAGAATTAGGATTGTGATGTATGATGATTTTCATTGAGGTTATGTTTTGTATATTTGTTTTTTTTACGCTAAGTATTGGTTTGACATTTTTCTTAGCAAGTGCATTTTTTGGATATCCGAAAGGGGATAGTTATGATGAGGAAAGTTGAAGTGGGTGAGATGGTTATGAGAACAGATAAGAGCCGTGATCTGGTCGGCTTAGTAACAGAAATTTCGGGCGAGACTGCAAAGGTCTTTTGGGATATGGGTGACAGCGCTGATCCCGTCCTTGGTGTTGTCGCTTTAGACAAAATCGTTGTTATAGAATATTAGGAGATATCAACATGTTATATAAGTCTTTGTTTTTCCTTACATTATCAAGCTTTTTTAATCAAGCTTATGAGCTTAGAAATATTGAGTGTGTAAAATGGTTGCCGGGTACCAATGAAGTATTGCCGGCAGGAGTTGAATTGGCTCCCGAATTTGAACTGATGAACCGTGTTCGGTGTTATTGTGAAATTGTGAAGCAGAAAGAGGCTGAATGCATCTCACGGCAAATCCCAAAGAATATTTGTTTAGCCCGAACGAAGCGCTGGGTTGAGCAAAACCTGAAGTTGCCTTCTGTGAACATTAGTATCAATGGAAACCTTAGCCCGTTGCCGCGGCGGGAGTATATGATCAGTGTCCAACCGTAGAGGATTTGCCCTTATTGTGGTTATGTTCATGCTAGCGTTAGTCAATATAATTGTTATAACGTTATGGTCTGCCTCCAATACCGAAATGATGATAGCGGGAAATGCTCGGCGCTCCATGCAGACAAAAATCTCGGCGACGAGCGGCATGAATCACTACATGGCGCTCGGGATGGGTTACGAAGCACTTAGAGAGCAGGTTGGACTACGGGAGGAACTTTTAGTTATCCCCGAGACACAGCTTGGGGACAGAACATTTTACGACGTAAAAGTCATTCTATGTTGCGATGAGAGTATCCGGCAGTATATTGTGATAAGTACCGGATATTATAAGAAGGGCGGCAAAGTATTGGCGATC
>Ga0233433_10000839_pt1 | contig 31964 bp, 33 predicted proteins | sample SI_122_August201_5_FD_179868 | JGI IMG/M metagenome (GOLD analysis project Ga0233433, IMG submission 179868) | Seawater microbial communities from Saanich Inlet, British Columbia, Canada - SI_122_August2016_100_MG | ecosystem: Environmental > Aquatic > Marine > Inlet | place: Canada: British...
TACTAGATGGCGATATAGATATTTTTATTAAAGCCAGTCTAACGCAAGGAGTATAGATGACTGATTCAAACACAGGTGAGGAAGCCACAATTCTAGAGGAAAGACGAAGAAAGCTAGAAGAGCTGAGAGCAGAAAATAAAGCTTACATCAATGATTTTATTCCATCTGAGCACGCGCTTGATCTGCATGAATTGCATGGAGCCCTGTCTAAAGATGAGCTTGAAAAAGCTCAAGTCAAAGATTTAGCATTAGCAGGCCGAATAGTTTTGAAGCGCGTCATGGGAAACGCAAGTTTTATTACTATCAGAGATGGCTCAGGTGATATTCAAATTTATGTAAGCAAAAATAATATAGATGTTGATTTATATAAGAATTTTAAGGCCTGGGATTTGGGTGACATTATCGGCGTGACAGGCAAGCTTTTTAAAACTAACACTGATGAGCTCACAGTTGAAGCTCACTCAATTGTTTTGATTACTAAGGCTCTTAGACCCATGCCAGAAAAGCATAAAGGCTTGGCGGATATAGAGACTAGATATCGCCAAAGATACATTGATCTGATGAGCAATCCAGAGTCAAAAGCAGTGTTTGTTAAGCGCTCAAATATTATTTCTGCTGTAAGAAGCACAATGCTGCAAGACGGCTTTTTGGAGGTAGAAACACCCATGATGCATTCCATCCCAGGTGGAGCTGTGGCTAAGCCATTTATCACTCATCATAATGCCTTGGACAGAGAGCTGTTTCTAAGAATTGCACCTGAATTGCATCTCAAAAGGCTTCTAGTCGGTGGATTTGAAAAAGTCTTTGAAATTAATCGAAGTTTTAGAAATGAGGGCTTATCAACAAGGCATAATCCTGAATTTACCATGCTAGAATTTTATGCAGCATTTGCAACGTTTCAAGGCACCATCGATTTTACAACTAGGATTATTCAGTCAGCGTCAGAGGCGATTGGTAATAGTGCTCAAATAGAATGGGATGGAGATCAAATTGATTTAACTTCCTTTCATACAAAAACTCTTGCTGAGCTTGTGTTGGCAGAAAATGCAGATCTATCTAATGAAGATTTAAACAACATTGAAACGTTACGAAAATATGCATCAGATCAGAAGATTTCCTACAAAGATTCTTGGGGTGTAGGAAAAATATTGCTTGAGATCTTTGAAAAAACAGTTGAACCTAAACTTATTCAGCCAACCTTTGTCACAGACTATCCCGTAGAGGTCTCTCCTTTATCTAGGCGTAATAACGAAGACCCATCCATTGCAGATAGATTTGAACTTTTTATTGGCGGCAAAGAGATAGCTAATGGTTTTTGTGAATTGAATGACCCAGATGATCAAGCGGATCGATTCCGCGACCAAGTTAAAGCCAAGGCCGATGGAGATGATGAAGCTATGGGTTTTGATGAGGACTATATAGCAGCCTTAGAGCATGGCATGCCACCAGCTGTGGGTGTTGGAGTTGGGATCGATAGGTTGGTAATGATGCTAACAAATCAGAGTTCAATCAGAGACGTTCTTTTATTTCCTCAACTCAAATCATAATCAGTAATTTATGAACTTTACCCTGCTCATAACCATTGGAGCGCCTTTAGTTATTATTGCATTTATTGTTTATTCAGATAAATTTACAGAACCATTGGATTTAGTCCTTAAAACTTTCTTTCTAGGCATATTTTTATGTATTCCTGCTGGCTTATTAAACGATTTGTTAATCCAATCCCCAGATCAGTCATATTTTGCTGGACTTACAGAAGAGAGTCTAAAATTTATTGTTTTATACTTTTACATTAGACCGAAGGCAGCTTTTAATGAACCAATGGATGCAATAGTTTATGGAACCATTGCTTCGCTTGGATTTGCGACGCTAGAGAACCTCACATATGTCTTTTCAGGCAGTTCAGAAGTGGATTCTTTTACTATTGCGGTAATAAGAGCAATTAGCGCAATACCATTACATGCTTGTTGCGGCATTATCATGGGATACTTTTTTGGCCTACACATTTTCTTGGGCTCAAAATCAGCTTTAATTAAAAGCTTAATCATTCCAATTTCAATTCATGCCGCTTATAACTATCTAACTGGATTTGGTTTCTTATGGTTTTATTTTTTGTTTGCGGTCATGCTTTATGCGCAATCTCTTCATAAAAGAGTCGCAGATTTGCAGCAAACTAAGTTAATGGAAAGAGAAAATCAGATTATTTAATTTTTTTACCATCTAAACTTTTCAAAGTTTTCTGGGTTAGCCCAGCCATCGGAATTATTCCATCCTCGTTTTTTGTTGTAGGTTTGAAGGTTATACGAATATATTTTTTTAAAAGATATTTCTGAATCATACGCAAAACCAAGTTCAAGAAAAGATTGATGATCTGTGTCATCCACGGATTCTCTAATAACTAGTATTTTTTGAGCCACAGAATTTTTAATGAGCCCAAGTTCGGTTTTGGAGACCTCGATATCCTCAAGAACAATACACATATCAAAGGTTTCTTGTAAATTAACATCGCCGGTCGGAATCACCATGAGTCGCTCTAATGAATCTTCAAGTTTTTCTATCAAAGATTGCAGATTACCAGAGGATAACACAAGCACTGATTGGGTGTCCTCGGAACGAATAAGCTCTGCAAGGAATTGATCTGGTCCTTGTTTGACCATTTATTTTAGCAAATCTTCTACAGCTGCTCTTTCTTCTAAGAGCTCATTTGTTGAGATTTTAATTTTTTCTTTTGCAAATTCTGATAAGACAATATCTTTTACAATTTCAATGTTGCCATCTTCCAGAGTTCTTAAAGGCATGCCGCAAATAATGCCATCGGGTAGATCATAGCTTCCATCTGTAATTACCGCAGCGCTAAAGCAATCTCCTGGTGCGGTTGGATTCTCACACGCAACCACTGTATCCAATGCAGCTTTTGCAGCTGAGGTAGCTGATGATGCGCCTCTAGAGTCAATAACAGCTTTGCCTCGCTGTTGAACGGTAGGAAGGAAGCTATTATTAATCCAGTCCATGTCTGAGATTGCATCTTTTCCAGATTGTCCATTGCAATCCATGTTCTCAAAATCAGGATACATAGTAGGGCTGTGGTTACCCCAAATAATCATTTTGCTTATGTCGGCTATGCCTGTGTTTAGTTTCTTTGAAAGCACAGATTGTGCTCGGCTTGAATCTAGCATGGTCATAGCCATCCATAATTGAGATGGATTATTTGCTGCATGCCTTCCAATCAATGCATTGGTGTTTGCTGGATTGCCTACCACCAATATTTTTGCATCTGACTTACCATGCTCACCAATAGCTTTGCCTTGACCTACAAAAATGCCACCATTAATTTGCAATAAATCAGCGCGTTCTTCAATTTTCTTGCCGTTGTAAACAATGCCACGTGGAATACTGCCTACAAGTAAAAACCAATCAGCATCTTTTGCCGCACTCTCGAAATCAGATGTGTAATTGACATTGCCCATGTTCGGGAAATTAGAGTCTTCTAACTCCATGACCAAGCCTTCTAATTTTTCTACAACTTGAGGAATTTCAACAAGCTCAAGATCAACGATTTTATCGCCGAAGGTATGTCCATCAACCAGCCGAGGGATCAAGGAATAACTTATTTGACCTGCTGCACCAGTGACTACAACCTTAACTCTCTCTTTCATAAAAAAACTCCTTTGATTAATTTTTCAACATTATATTCCGAAACGTTAAATTAATTCTCGGACTGATGAATTTTTTAGTCTTTTTTATTGAATGCTGCCAATATTGTTGAGTTTGTCCATCGATGATGATTAGCGCACCACTAAGCTGAGGAACGGCAAGAGTTTCTTTGGATAAAATATTCTTAAATACTAGATCGCGCTCACCGCCAAACGATAATGCTGCAATAGTAGGATTTTTACCCAATTCTTTTTCGTCATCTGCGTGCCATCCCATTGAATCTTGCCCATCTCGATAATAGTTTGCGAGGACAGAGTTAAACTCTAAGCCAGCTTGCTGACTAATTTTGTTTTTAATCATTAGCAGTTCTTTGGTCCAATCTTGTCGATGAAGTTTTTTACCAGAATAGCTGTAATTGCAACCCTCATCGCCAATCCAGCATTGCAGTCTTGGTATAACAACATCCCTGCCAAACATTTTTATTTTCATCGACTCCCATGGCAATGCATCAATAAAATTCTCAAGTAATTTTTTTGACTCAACAGTTGTAAAAAATGCCTCTTGGACTCGAATTTTTAGATCGTTGTGAGCTACAATTTCATTCTGCATAACAGAGTTAGTATAAATATGTTTTTATTAAATCCAATCACATAAACCTCATGAGTAAAGTAATAATTATTGGGGGAGGGCATGCGGGTGCTAATGTAGCATTTAGTCTTCGTAAAGATGGCTTTGAGGGCGAAATTGATATTTTCTCTAACGAAGAATTTCTGCCCTATCATCGACCGCCACTCTCAAAAGAGTTCTTAAAAAAGAATATGGAAACCGAAAAGCTATTTTTTAAACCCGAGAGTTTTTATCAAGAGCAAAATATTTCTTTTCATGCCAGCTCATTGGTTAGCTCCATAGATACTGATTTAAAAGAAATAATTGCTGATACCTCAACATTTTCATTCGATTACTTAGTCTTTGCCACAGGAGCCTCACCCAGACTGCTTTCTATGTCTAATGCAGACGCAAAGAACTTATTCTATCTGCGCAAGATCTCAGATGTTTTAGATATCCACTCACAACTTGAATCGACAAAAGATATTGTCTTGATTGGCGGTGGCTACATTGGTTTAGAGGTTGCATCTGCAATGACAGAGCTTGGTCTTAACGTCACAATACTCGAAGCCGAAGAACGTATTTTAAAAAGGGTAACCAGTCCTGAGCTTTCTAGTTTTTATCAAGCGATTCATGAAGCCAAAGGCGTGCAAATAATTTGCAATGCCCGAGTGAGCGGTTTAATTGCTGAGAATCAAATGATTAATTGTGTTGAGCTGGAATCCGGTGAGAAAATTTTAGCAGATGCTGTTTTGGTTGGTATTGGCGCTATTCCAAACACACAACTTGCTGAAGATGCTGGATTAGATTGCGGTAACGGTATTGCAACAGATCAATATTGCCGAACCTCTAATCCTTATGTCCTTGCTGCAGGCGATTGCACCAATTCTTTTAATGCTCTATTAAATCAAAGTATTCGCCTCGAAAGTGTGCCAAATGCTTTGTCACAAGCCAAGGTTGTCTCTTCTTCCATTATCGGAAATGAGCTTTATAACAAAGAATTGCCATGGTTTTGGTCGGATCAATATGATTTAAAACTTCAGATGGCAGGGCTATCTTCTGGCTATGACGAAAGCCTCATTCTTGGTGACATAGACGGTGCTGAATTTATTGCATGTTATGGCAAAGATGGCCATCTTATTGCTGTAGATAGCGTAAATCAACCCAAACAATTTATGCTATTCAAAAGAGCTCTTAGCAATGGCTTCAAGCTAGAAATGAGCTTGATAAAAAATAAAGATTTTCAACCTGAGAGCATTTTTTCAGGCTCAAATTAGTTAAACTAACACCCCAATAAGGAGATAATTATGACCATAAGATTTGATGACAAGGTAGCAATTGTAACTGGTGCTGGCGGTGGACTTGGAAGACAGCATGCTCTTGAATTTGCTCGAAGAGGAGCAAAAGTTGTGGTAAATGATCTTGGTGGCGCTCTGGATGGTTCAGGTGGAGCCAGTGATGCAGCCAACGCTGTGGTTGAGGAAATTAAAGCAGAAGGTGGAGAGGCTATTGCAAATGGCTCAAGTGTTTCTGATAGACCTGGGGTTGCCAAAATGGTTGCAGATACTATGGAAAAATGGGGTCGCATTGATATTCTTGTGAACAATGCAGGAATTCTTAGAGATAAAAGCTTTCATAAAATGACTCTTGAAGAATGGGATATGGTCTTGGATGTTCATCTTCAAGGCAGCGTTAATACGACTCACGCTATCTACCCAATCATGAGAGAGCAAGGCTATGGAAGGATCATTCACACCAGTTCATCTAGCGGTCTATTTGGTAATTTTGGACAAGCAAATTACAGCGCAGCTAAAATGGGTCTCATCGGCCTCATGAATACCTTGAAGATTGAAGGCCAGAAAAATAATGTCTACTCTAGCGCAATTCTTCCAGTAGCTTTTACAAGAATGACTGAAAATTTACTTCCAGCGGAAGGTATTGGAGAGAGATTATTGCCGGAATTTGTAACTCCTGCGGTTATGTATCTTGCAAGCGAAGATGCGCCTAATGGCGTCATGATTGGAGCTGGCGCAGGGGTGTTTACTAGAGTACACATTCACGAAACTATGGGCGTTGCTTTTGGAACAGGTCAGGACATGACTCCTGAAAATATTGCAGCGAATTGGGATCAGATTTCAGATATGGAAGATGCCAGATCTATCTACCAAGGTGGCGAACAAACCATTAAGATTTTTGAGCAAGCAGACAAAGAAAAGTAGACTAAGCCTTAAAGCTTTCTCGGTGAGACATTAATTCTGAGTGCCTTTGGATATGAGGATAATCTGATAACTCTAATCGATTTAATTTTATAAAGAAGTCAGTGGTTGTAATCATTTGTATGTCAGCAAAAGTGTATCTAGCCCCTGCAACAAACTCAGATTCGCCAAGCACCCCATTGAAATAACCCAGAGATTTAATGGCGATTTGCTTTTGAGCCTCTCCATATTCTTTATTTTGATTCTCCATTGATGCCATCGCAGGATGAAGATGTCTAAAGCCCATTGCTAGTGGAATCATTAATTCGTTATGAACTCTACATTGCCACATCTCAATTGATGCTATCTCCATCGGACTTTCTCCAAAAAGGTTTGGCTCTGGATAAAGAGATTCTAAGTATCGACAAATGGCTGTTGACTCCATCACAACAGTCCCATCATTAAGTTGTAGCGCCGGGATTCTAGAATTAGGCGCAATAGCACGATACTCAGGTGTCTTGTGCTCACCTTGCATGAGATCAATATTTACAATCTCTACATCTGTAATATTCTTTTCGACCAAAAACATTCTTACTTTTCTGGGACTATTTGCCATTGGATTGTCGAAGAGTTTCATTGATTAATTCCTATTAATATATTTGTAGACTAATTATTTTAAATGCAAACCTAGCTTATGCAACTAAACCTGCGCTATATCCAGAGGACCATGCCCACTGAAAGTTGTATCCTCCAAGGTGTCCAGTAACATCGACGACCTCACCAATAAAAAATAAACCTTGGTGATTTTTTATCTCCATGGTTTTAGAATTAATTGCATCAGTATCTACTCCTCCAAGTGTAACTTCAGCAGTTCTGTAGCCTTCAGTCGAGGAGGGCTTAAGAGTCCATGCATTTAAGTGATTACCAATGATGATCAGCTCATTATTACTGATCTCTGAAAGAAATTGATCTTTGTGTAATGGCCACCACAACCCCTCAAGTTTTAATAACAATGCCTTGGGAAGAAGGGAGGTAAAAGTTTTTTTAATGGTAGTTTTGTGATTTGTATTTTTCTCATTAATTAAAAAATCTGCAGCATTTATTCCAGGGAGTAAATTAATTTGTATATCATCTCCAGGCTTCCAGTAGTTTGAGATTTGTAATATAGCAGGACCGCTCAAGCCTCTATGAGTGAAAAGCATAGATTCTTCAAATTTCTTCGCGTTGCTTAAAATTGTAACGGGAGTAGATACACCAGATAGTTCTTCGCAGAGCTCCTTAATCTCATCAGAGAACATAAATGGCACCAAGCTCGCCTGCCTAGCAATTAAGGGCAGATTAAATTGCTGCGCTAAATCATACCCAAATCCACTGCCGCCCAATGTTGGAATAGACAGTGCGCCAGTAGCGATCACCAATGACTCACATTTAATGACTGACTGACCTGGATTAGATCCAAGACTTACATCAAACCTTCCATCTGATGCACTCTTAGCTCGTTTACTGACTTTTTTGATCTCCATGCTTGTATAAACCTCAACCCCAGCTTGCGTGCATTCAGCCAGGAGCATATTAAGGATGTCTTTGGCTGAGTTTATGCAAAACAATTGATGATGTTTTTTTTCTTCGTAATCTATCCCATGAGCTTCTACCATAGAAATAAAATCTTCTGGGGTGAACATTTTTAATGCTGCTTTACAGAAGTGTGGATTGTTAGAGAGGAAGTGTTCTGCTTCAACATATAGATTAGTAAAATTGCAACGACCCCCACCAGACATAAGAATTTTCTTCCCTGGCTTGTTGGATTTCTCTAACACTAAAACAGTTTTATCTCTTTTGGCTGCTGTAATTGCACACATTAACCCCGCAGCTCCAGCGCCAAGAATAATTACATCGTAATGCTCTTTCATAGTATTTATTTTACCTGTTAATCTGAGTCACGGCTTTGGTCTTTTAGTGCTATATTTAAATTTCTAATCTACAACAAATAAGATATTCTCAATGCATAACAGGACAGAGCAGTTCTTAAACGACCCTGTATTTCCATTGCTTATTAGGATGTCAGCTCCCAATACAATTGCATTCTTTATTCAAGCTATAGTTGTGTTAGCCGAAGTGTGGTTTATAAGTAAATTAGGCACTACTTCATTGGCTGCAGTGGCCATAGCTTTCCCCATAATCATGCTCACTCAACAGATGGCTTTTGGTGCTCTAGGTGGTGCAGTTACCTCTTCGATCGCAAGAAGCTTAGGAGCCGAGGACAAAGAAAGGGCTGAAAAATTATTGTGGCATTCATTGCTATTGTCTTGCTGTGGATACCTGCTCTTTTTTTTAATATTTTTTATTGGGGGCGAGAACTTGCTCATGGCTCTCGGTGGAGAGGGCTTATTGTTAGAAGAATCTTTACTGTACATTAAAATATTTTTAACTGGAGCTATATTTATTTGGCTTTCAGGAATGTTAAGCGCAGCTTTAAGAGGTATAGGTAATATGCGTTTTCCTGCGCTGCTCATGATTGCAGGCTCAGGCATTCAGGTCATTCTAGCTGGAGGTCTTATTCTTGGTTGGTTTGGCCTTCCTAAACTTGGAATTATTGGAGCGCCTTTATCTGCTATATCTGTAGCAGCTTTGATGGCTATAGTTATGATTCTGAAGTTTATGCATTCATCTAGCAATGTTCAATTAAAACTTTCAAACCTAAGTTTTAAGAAGGAACTATTTAGAGATATTTTTAATGTGGCTTTGCCTGCATCATTAGCGCCAATATTTACAGTTGGAACAATTCTTATCTTAACTGGTCTTGTTGGTCAGTTTGGAGTTTCCGCACTGGCTGGATATGGGATAGGTTCGAGAATTGAATTTTTGATGATCCCTTTAGTGTTTGGAATTGGCACAGCCATGACAACGATGGTTGGAACAAATATTGGAGCGAAAAAAGTTGAGAGAGCGGAGAGGATAGGTTGGCTTGGTGGATCATTTGCGGGACTCTTCTCCGGAATGATAGGACTCATGCTGATACTCAGTTCTAGTTACTGGATTAATTTTTTCGCCACTGATCAGGCAACTTATGAAGTAACTAAGCAATACATTGAAATAGTAGGATTGTGTTTCACCTTTCAAGGATTAGGGCTTTCTTTATACTTTGCATCGCAGGGAGCTAATGCTATGAAGTGGCCAATTATAGCTACCGTTATAAGGTTCGTCGTTGCAGCATTAGGAGGATGGATAGCTGTAAATTGGTTTTCTAGTGGAATCGCTGGTGTCTTTTATGCCGCAGCTTCAGCCATGACCATATATGGTGTGATGCTGGTGCTTTCTCTTAAGTTGGGTGCTTGGAGGAGCAATTAACTCTTTGTTATTACTTATCTTTCCAGTCAGGTGATCTTTTTTCTATGAATGCATTAATGCCTTCTTTAGCATCATGTTTTAGCAAATTATCTTTCATAGTCTTGGACGTATATTTGTACGCTGCAGATAAATCCATTTCAGCTTGGGCATAGAACGCTTGCTTTCCAGTTGATACCGTCATGGATGATTTGCTGGCAATTTTTTCTGCCAAATTATTTACCTCAAGGGTTAACTCCTCTTTTTGCACTAGATTATTGATTAATCCTATTTCTTTTGCCTTGCTAGCATCAATAAAATCACCAGTAAGAAGCATTTCCATAGCATTCTTTTTATTTACATTTCTAGAGAGAGCAACCATTGGAGTGGAGCAAAAAAGACCAAGGTTCACTCCAGGAGTAGCAAATCTAGATTCGCTAGAAGCTATTGCAAGGTCGCAACTTGCTACCAATTGGCAGCCTGCAGCTGTCGCAACCCCATCAACTTCAGCAATAACTGGTTGGGGCGCATTAACTATTAGCTGCATTAAAGTAGAGCAAGAGTTGAAAAGGTCTAGATAGAACTCTTCGCCACTATCTTTATGCTCTCTTGCAGCTGTTATTTCCTTCAAATCATGTCCTGAACAAAATACATTTCCCTTAGCGGCTAACACTATCACTTTTATGGACTTATCAGAGGACGCATCTTGAATCTCATTCATAAGCATGCCTATCATTTCATTAGATAAAGCATTTTTATAATCTAAATTATTCATAACCAGGCGCAGGACACCTTTATCAGACTGCTCTTTAATTAATATTTTTATATCTTCATCCATGTCCAATCTATTAAAAGTTATTTTACATTTTTAGTCTAATATAATTTTGCCAATTCAATTTTTGGGCATCTATCCATGACAACTTTTAGACCAGCTTGCTCTGCTAACTCCGCAGCTTCTTTATTTACAATATCTAATTGAGTCCACAAGACTGAAGCTCCAATTGCAATTGCTTCTTTTGTTACTCCCATTACTGCATCTTCAGCCCTGAAAACATCAACCATATCAATCTTTCCAGAAACAAAGCTAAGATCTGCGTAGCATGGCTGCTCTAAAATAAGCTTGCCTTCTTCATTGGGATTGATTGGGAAGATTTCATACCCATGTTGAATGAGCGCTTGCATGACTTTGTAACTATCTCTATCTTGGTTAGCGCTAGCCCCAACTACCGCAATAGTTTTTACTTCATCAAGTATTTCTTTTATGTAACTTTCAGAATAATCAACCATCAGTTTTAGCTAGCTCAAGATTACGCTTTTCTGCTTCTGACCAATCTTTTGGCAAAACACGTGCGACAATCAAAAAGCTAACAATGGATGGAATGAATAAAAGAGAGGTGACTGTCATGGCATAGCGTATTGATTCTATCTCACCATTATTTTCTTTAAATACGTCTATTAGCCAACCAGAAAAAGTAGGCCCGCCCCCTAGAGCAATCATATTAAGAATAAAAAAGAATAGAGCTGTAGACATTGCTCGCATATTAATAGGAGCCAAGGTTTGAGCAATTGCAAAACTTGGGCCTAGGTACACACCCATGAACAATAAAAACAGAGTAGTAAAAACGAGATTCATTTCAATTGACGAAGACCACCAAGCAGCAATTCCGATTGGTAAGCAAAGAGCAATTGATATTGCAGGCAACCACCCATATGCACGTATATCTTTTTTGCCCCATTTATCTGCCAGTCTCGCTCCAAAGAATGCTCCGCCTGCATAAGTTGTGCCATTGACTATGCCTAGAATGATTACCAAGGTTTGAAAGTCATAGCTTGGATCTAATGCAACTAAGTACTTCGTATGAAATGCTGATTTTGAATACGATACAAAAGAGCCAAAAGCTATTCCAAAGCACATAGCCCACCAGGCAGGAATTCTCATAAGAGTCTTGAGTGACTCCATGAAGGGCGGCTTCTCAATCTCAGTTTGATCATTGAATTCCATTGCGCCGCGAACAGGTTCACGTAGTACTAATTTGACCAGGACAGCTAAGGCAACCCCTGTCAGACCAAGAAAAATAAAAATTCTCCTCCAATTAACATCTTCGCCAGATGAGCCCATAAGCATGGCTGTTGCAAAGTAAGCTGCCATAATACCCAGAGGTATCCCCATGGAATAAACGCCTAATGCACTTGCTCTCTCTTCTTTTGGGTACATATCGGAGATAATTGAGTGAGAAGGGGGGCTGCCTCCCGCTTCTCCAATACCAACACCCATTCGGGCAATTCCAATTTGGATGAAGTTGCCTGCTAAACCAGTTAAAGCTGTAAATCCACTCCAAGTGGCCAATGCAATAGATAGTATGTTGACCCGATTGTAGCGATCAGCTAACCAAGCTATAGGAATTGCAACTAAGGTATAAAAAATTGCAAAGGCTAAACCAATTAGCAGTCCTAATTCTGTGTTTGTAAGCCCCAGATCTTTTTGGATAAATGGCGCCAAGATACCAACGATTTGTCTGTCAATAAAATTAAAGCCATAGACTATAGTTAGTAAAATTAATGCAAAAGTTCGATAACTTTTAGTCGGTTGTGTTTGGCTTGTCATGATTGATTTTTTCCCCAGCTTTTTTATTTTTATAATAACCGTTAAAGGCTATGTATGTTTGTATTAAATTTGCTATGACAAATGCTGGCAAATCAACCAATAGGAAAACCAAAGCACCCGCAAACCTGCTGATGCCTGTAAGAATATATCCATTTAATCTGGTTTCATGTTTGACAGAGCTAACCAGCACAAGACTCAGTATGCTCAAAACTAAAATAAACCATTGACCGTATTGTAGAAAATTTTCAACCACGATAATTCTTACTCCTTACTCAAGCAAGAACTTTGCCTACAAGGTATCTTGTAGGCCAGTTGAATTGAAATAAGATTTTATTCCCAGTTAAGGGCTCCACCTGTTTGATATTCGATAACGCGGGTTTCAAAGAAATTTTTCTCTTTTCTAAGATCCATGATCTCAGACATCCACGGGAAAGGATTGGTAGCACCTTTAAACTCTTCCTCTAAGCCGATTTGAGTTAAGCGTCTATTGGCAATAAATTGCAGGTACTCTTCCATCATTGATGCATTCATGCCCAGCACACCTCTTGGCATAGTGGCTCTTGCATACATGATCTCAAGCTCAGTGCCCTCTAGGATCATTTGAGCAGCCTCATGCTTCATTTCATCGTCCCATAAATGTGGATTTTCAATTTTGATTTGATTGATTACGTCAATTCCAAAATTTACATGCATAGATTCATCTCTTAGGATGTACTGAAATTGTTCGGCTGTTCCCGTCATTTTATTGCGTCTGCCCATAGATAAAATCTGGGTAAAGCCGCAGTAAAAGAATATGCCCTCAAGAACACAATAGAAGGCTATGAGATTTCTCAATAATTGCTTATCAGTTTCTGTTGTGCCTGTTTGGAAGGTTGGGTCTGATATTTGTTTGGTGTACTTGAGGCCCCAAGCTGCTTTTTTAGCTACGCTAGGAATCTCTCTGTACATATTAAATATCTCACCTTCATCCATCCCAAGAGACTCAATGCAGTACTGATAGGCATGCGTATGGATAGCTTCTTCCAGACTCTGTCTAAGAATGTACTGTCTGCACTCTGGATTAGTTATTAATCTATAAAGAGCTAGGACAAGATTGTTGGCAACCAATGAATCTGCCGTTGAGAAGAACCCAAGATTTCTTTTAACAATCGTTCTCTCATCTTCAGTCAAGCCATTTTCAGATTTCCAAAGAGCTATGTCTGCTGTCATATTCACTTCTTGAGGCATCCAATGATTGGCACTGCCATCAAGATACTTCTGCCACGCCCAGTCATATTTAAACGGCACCAATTGATTTAAGTCCGCGTTACAGTTAATCATGGCTTTATCGTCTACTTGAACCCTTCCAGCTGTGCCTTGCATTTCATCAAGCTCTTTAATGCCTTCTGACTCATCAAAATTTTCAATGGCCTTTCTCGCTATTTCAGCTCGTGAGCCTTCCTCGACAGAGGCAGAGGTTGATTCAGCTTGTGCAGGCGCTTCTTGGACTACAGGCTGAGTTTGTTTTACTTCCTCAGTAGCAGCACTCTTGATCGCTGGAGCTGCTTGAGCTTCTTCTTTATTGTATTCATCCCAATTTAACATTCTATTTCTCCGTTATTTTATTACTGACATGCTTCACAGTCAGGATCATCCAAGGAACATGCCTCTGGCACAGGGGCAGGAGCTCCAAGCTCATGAGGAACTTCTGGTGCTGCTTCTGCTTGAGAGCTTACGGCATTCAAGGTGCCTTGATTGATGGTTGATTTTTCAGTAGTGGTAGCTGCAATTGATCTCAGGTAGTAAGTAGTCTTCAAGCCAGAGTACCAAGCCATTCTATAGGTTAAATCTAGTTTTTTGCCGTTAGCATTCCCAATGTATAGATTAAGTGATTGAGCCTGATCGATCCATTTTTGTCTTCTACTTGCCGCCTCAACTATGTATTGAGGCTCCACTTCAAAAGCTGTTGAGAAAAGCTTTTTAATCTCATCAGGGATTCTTGAAATCTCAGTTAAGCTGCCTTCAAAGTACTTAAGGTCATTGATCATCACATCATCCCATAAGTTCAAGGCTTTAAGCTTTCTTACAAGATATGGATTCACAATAGTAAATTCGCCTGAAAGGTTAGATTTTACATAGAGGTTTTGATATGTTGGCTCGATTGATTGGGTGACTCCTGTAATATTTGAAATAGTTGCTGTTGGAGCAATAGCCATAACATTAGAATTCCTCATACCATCTTTCTTTACCTTAGCCCTTAATTGATCCCAGTCTAATGTCTCAGACCTATCAACTTTAAGGAATTCACTACCTCTGTTTTTCTCTAAAATTTCAATTGAATCTTTTGGAAAAATACCCTGACTCCACAATGAACCATCATAAGAAGGATAGGTACCTCTTTCTTTAGCAAGATCGCTTGATGCTGCAATAGCATAATAGCTAATTACTTCCATGCTTCGATCGGCAAATTCTATCGCTGCATCTGAGCAATAGGGTGTATCTTGCATATAGAGTGCATCTTGAAAGCCCATGAGACCCATGCCAACTGGGCGATGCTTAAGGTTTGAATTTTTAGCTGTATCCACGGAGTAATAATTAATATCAATAACATTGTCGAGCATTCGAAGAGCAGTCGTTACTGTGCGTTTGACCTTTTCTTGATCTAAAACTCCATCCTTCATGTGCTGCGGAAGGTTTACTGAGCCAAGGTTGCACACTGCAATCTCGTCATTGCTAGTATTCAATGTAATTTCTGTACAAAGATTAGAAGAATGAATTACTCCGACGTGCTGCTGAGGAGAGCGCAAGTTACATGCATCTTTAAAAGTAATCCACGGGTGACCTGTTTCAAATAGCATGGTCAGCATTTTTCTCCATAGATCTTTTGCCGGTATGGTTTTGTGTTGATCCATTTTTCCTTCAGCTGCTAAAGCCTCATACTCTTCATATCTTTTTTCAAAGGCAAGGCCGGTAAGATCATGAAGATCTGGAGCTTCTCCAGGCGAGAACAATGTCCAGTTTGCGCCTAACTCAACCCTTTTCATGAATAAATCTGGAACCCAGTTTGCTGTGTTCATATCATGTGTTCTTCTTCTGTCATCACCTGTATTTTTTCTTAGATCTAAAAATTCCTCTACGTCTAAGTGCCAGGTTTCAAGGTAAGCACACATCGCACCTTTTCTTTTTCCGCCTTGATTAACGGCAACAGCAGTATCGTTTGCAACTTTTAGAAACGGAACCACGCCTTGGCTTTTTCCATTTGTACCTTTGATGTATGAGCCTAACGCTCTAACTGGAGACCAATCATTTCCGAGTCCACCTGCCCATTTTGAGAGTAGTGCATTGTCTTTCATAGCACCAAAAATTCCATCTAAATCGTCTGGAATGGTTGTTAGATAGCAAGAGGAAAGCTGAGGTCTTAGCGTTCCAGAATTGAAAAGAGTAGGGGTAGAACTCATGTAATCAAAGCTTGAGAGTAGTTTATAAAATTCTATAGCTCTATCTTCGCGGTTCTCTTCTTCGGCAGAAAGCCCCATAGCAACCCGCATAAAGAATATTTGGGGCAGCTCAAATCTAGTGTCTTGGTAATGAATGAAGTATCTATCATATAAAGTTTGGAGACCAAGGTATGTAAATTGATAATCTCTATCGTGATCAATAGCTTCACCCAATTTATCTAGATCAAATGTTTTGAGATTAGGGTCAAGCATCTCTAGCTCAATACCTTTGTCGATATAAGCTTTGAAAGCTTTCGGATAATTCTCTTTCATTTCGGGATGAGAGCTTTCTTCTGCAACTCCCAGGAAGGTCAAGGCTTCACTTCTAAGTTCATCAAGCAATATCCTGGCTGTTACAAAACTATAGTTTGGCTCTATCTCAACCTTTGTTCTTGCTGACATTACCAATGCTGATTTCATATCACTGATTGAGACACCATCATAAAGATTTTTAATTGATTCCGTCAGAATAGAATCTGCGCTTACATCCTCTAAGCCTTCACACGCATGGTTCACAACTGAGGCAAGCCTATTGATGTCTAATGGAACTTTAGTACCGTCTTTTTTTGTTACAGAGATTGCTGGCGCTTCTACTGTTGTTTGCTGTGACTTGTCTTTTGTGCGCTCAGAGGCTCTTTCTTCTCTATAAAGTATGTATTTTCTTGCGACAACATATTCCTCGCTGCGCATTAGTTGGAGCTCGACTTGGTCTTGGATTTCTTCGATGTGCAGGGTTCCGCCTGACGGCATCCTCCTTTTAAAAATATCTTGGACATCTTTTGTAATGTCTTCTACTTTTCTGTGAATTCTTTCGCTCGCTGCTGCATTCCCAGATTCGTTTGCAAGGAAAGCTTTTGTTACAGCAATTTTAATTTTATCTTCTTCAAATGAGACTACTTTTCCATTTCTTTTAATTACGCGCAGTTTGCCCGGCGCTGTAATATTTAAATCTTCTGAAGGGATTGATGCTGTGGATTCTATTTCTGAGCCCTCTTGAGTATTACCTAACTCCTGTAATGACATGTTCTACCTCTTTTTTCGTGTTTCTTTCTTTGGCCGTATTGAAACGATCTACCAATGGGTGGGGCTAAAACTTCTTCTTAATTTGAACTTTTTATACCAAGGTTAATATTCTTACATTGTGGATAAATAATCAAGCTAAAAACACAATATATTGTGAATTCTTTTAATTTATTCACTATATGCTGTATAAATGATGTTTATGTGCTGTGAAGAATAAGTGCATAAATTGTGGATAAATCTAAATTTTCGGGAGTTTACATGACATATTTATTAGCCATAGATCAGGGTACAACCAGCACCAGGTGTGTAATCTATGATGAGGAATTAAATATTATAAAATCTGAGCAAAAGGAATATCCATTGCTCTATCCTGTGGATGGATGGGTTGAGGTTGACCCAAATAAATTACTGGAATCTGTATACGACACTTTAGATCCAATGTTGGAGTCATCGTTTGATATTAAATGCGTGGGAATCACAAACCAAAGAGAGACAACTTTAGTCTGGGATTCTGAGTCAGGAATTCCTATTTATAATGGCATTGTTTGGCAGGATAGGAGAACAGCAGATTGCTGCTCCACTCTTAAAAACCAAAACCTTGAGCCAATAATCAATCAAAAAACTGGTCTTTTGTTAGATCCTTATTTTTCTGCAACAAAAATTTCATGGATTTTAGATAATGTTGATGGCGCAAGAGAAAAGGCCTTGAATGGACATTTGAGGTTTGGGACCGTTGATTCTTTTCTTCTTTGGCATCTATCGGATGGTCAGTTACATAAAACTGATGTTACAAATGCTTCTAGAACTAATATTTTTAATATCCATTCAATGGAATGGGACCAAGAACTTTTGGATATATTTGACGTGCCTGCTTCGATGCTGCCTGAGGTTTGCAGTTCGGATGCTGAATTTGGGTTACTTTCCCGCAAAAGTGTAGCAATACCCATCACTGGCATGATTGGTGATCAGCAGAGCGCTCTTGTTGGGCAAGAATGCTTTGATTATGGGGATATGAAAGCTACCTTTGGAACAGGATGTTTTTTAATGGTGAACTCTGGGTTGAAACCTAAGAGCTCAAAGTCAGGCTTACTAAGCACTGTTGGGTATGGATTAAATGAAAGCTTAAGTTATGCATTGGAGGGTAGTATTTTTTCTGCTGGAACCACCATTCAATGGCTAAGGGATAACATGAAGTTTTTTAAAGATTCAGCAGCCAGTGCTGAGCTATTGTCATCTGCAGGACAGTCAAATGGAGTGCTTTTTATTCCGGCATTTACAGGAATAGGTGCGCCTCACTGGAATGCCGAGGTCAGAGCATCATTTTATGGAATTACCAGGGACACTTCTCAGCAAGATATTGCAACAGCAGCCTTTAAAGCACTTATCTATCAGGTTATGGATATCAGAGATGCATTAAAAGAGGATGGCATTGAAATAAAGAATCTTGCTATCGATGGTGGAATGGCGGGCAATAAAAAGTTTTGCCAATTACTTGCAGATTTTCTTGGGCTTGACATTCGAGTACCTGCTAGCACTGAATCTACGGCTATAGGCGCAGCAGTTACCGCAGGAATTGGCTTTGGGTTATTTTCAACTGGGAAGAGTTTAGAAAAAAAATCTAATCAATTAACAATCTATTCGCCAAGAGAGGGAATACTAGATCACGATGATCGGAAAAAGTGGAAACAGTTTTTAGATGTTTTAATGCAAGCCTATAGTTAATTTTAAAGAAACTAAGAAAATTATTTTGTAATTTAGTTGCATTAAAATCCATCACCCTATTTTGGTTTAAGACTTTCTGTAATAAACTAGATTTTTTTTTATCTCCAATCAAAACATCCAATGTTTACTTATAAAACTTTTAATAATATTGCTGAAGAAGGTCTGTCAGTAATGGCCTCAAGAAATATTCAAGATGTTTCTGAGAACCCAGACGGTTTAATGCTTAGAAGCCACAAGTTAGTTGCAGCTGAATTTGGCAAGAATCTGTCTGCTATAGCTAGAGCAGGGGCAGGGATCAATAATATACCTATCGAGGATGCTACTGATTTAGGAGTGGTTGTCTTTAATACACCTGGAGCAAATGCCAATGCGGTTAAGGAGCTTGTAATATGCGGAATGCTCCTTTCATCGAGAGGAATCGTAGATGGAATAAATTTTGCTAAAGGCCTTGATTCCAATGATGCAGATGCTTTAAATAAAATGATGGAAGCTCAGAAAAAAACCTTTGTCGGTAATGAGCTTGCAGGTAAAACCATAGGAATTGTTGGTTTGGGCGCAATAGGCTCTATGCTTGCACAGGCTTGTCAGGCACTTGGAATGAAGCTTGTTGGCTTTGACCCTCATATCTCTATTGATTCTGCTTGGAGGCTTCCAAGAGAGGTAGAGAAGGCAGAAACACTTGAGGAGCTATTAAAAAAATCAGACTATGTTTCTTTACATGTACCGCTGGTCGAAGCAACTAAAAATTTAATCAATTCTAACAACTTACGGTATTTTAAATCCGAAGCAAGGTTAATAAATTTATCTAGAGGCGGGATCGTTAACAGCAACGATGTGATCCAAGCTCTCGAAGATGGGAAATTGTCAAAATTTGTAACAGATTTCCCAACACCTGAGTTGATAGCAAGATCTGCAAAACAAAGCGATGTTATTCTTTTGCCTCATTTGGGGGCAAGCACCAAAGAAGCAGAGATTAATTGTTCTGTCATGGCTGCAAACCAGCTTGCTAATTTTTTACAAGATGGAACAATTATTAATTCTGTAAATTTTCCCAATGTATCTCAGGAGCGAAGCACTTTGCATCGTCTTGTAATAATTAACAAGAATGAGCCAGGCATGATTAGCAAAATAACTGATTCTATAGCATCCCTAGATCTAAATATTGCTGACATGACCAACAAAAGTCGAAACGAAATAGCAATAAACTTGATAGATCTAGAGCATGAAGCGAGTGATCAGCTGATTAGCCAGCTTAGATCAATCGACCATGTATTGAAGGTTAGGTCTATTAATAAAGCCTCTTAATTTAAACGTAGTTTTCTACAAAGCTCTTATCGAATGGAATAATGTCCTTTTCTTGTCCATTTTGAACCTTGTTTGCCCATTCTGGATCAGATAACAGCGCTCTTCCAACTGCAATTAAATCAAATTCTGCATTATTGAGCTTTTGATGTAACTTATTTAAATCAGTAGTTTTGGTTTGATGATCTCCGGCATAGAGCTTAATAAAATCTTTATCAACACCAACGCTGCCAACGCTGATAGATGGAAGTCCTGTTGTTTTTTTAGCTATGCCTGCTAAATTCAAACCATTTTCTGAGAATTCACCCTCCCAGAATCTTCTGTTACTGCAGTGCAAGAAATCTGCTCCTGCATTTTTAAGGATATTTAAAAACAAATTTAACTCATCCCTATCGGATGTAATTTTTGCTTCATAGTCTTGCTGCTTCCATTGAGAGATTCTTATGCCAACTTGAAATTCAGCAGAAGTTCTTTGCTGTGTCTCCTGAATAATACTTGAAGCAAACCTTGCTCTGTTTTCAAGCGAACCTCCAAATTGATCTGTCCTAGTGTTGATTGCATCCCAAAAAAATTGATCAATTAGGTACCCATGTGCCCCATGAATTTCAACGCCATCAAAACCAAGTTCTTCACAAATTTTTGCATCGCTAGCATAAATTTCAATCAGTTCTTCTATGTCAGATTCTGTCATTTCATAGGCAACTTTTTTTCCAGGTTTAATGCATCCAGAAGGGGTGAATCCTGGAACGTCTGGAAAAGGAGGCATGCCAAGCTTTCTAATTCCTCCAACGTGCCAAAGCTGACAAAAGATTGGCGAGCCATTTTTATGAACAGCAGAAACTACTTTTTCCCACATCATCTTTGATTCGTCTGATTCTAAATTAGGGACATCCAAATAACCACTTGCAGCTCGATGACTAACCTCCACTCCCTCTGTAATTATAAGCCCAACACCTCCAGCAGCTCTCTTAGCATAGTAGCTTGGAGCGTAGTCAGCTGGCACTCCTTTTGGAGAGAAACTTCTTGTCATAGGAGCCATAACAATTCTGTTTTTTAACTTTATGCCATTTAAATTATATTCAGAAAAAAGCACATCTTTTGAGTCATTCATAAGTCTTAATGATGGAGGATATAAATGAGATCTATTCTAATTTATTTTTATTTAAAAAAATACTTGCCCACAGACAAAAATAGTGGTATTGAAGCAACCTCTATTTGCCTATAAAATTACTGTTTAGGAGGATAAAATATTTATAAACTACTGATATAAGGTATTTTTATTATATTTTGATTACTTTTTGACCAAATTCCATGAATCCCTTTTAAATAGGTCTAAACTATTACAATACTAAGTTATCCCAAACTTTATCCACAGATTCTGTGGATAAAAATTAACCATTTTTGGTAACCATTTTTTGTGAAAAATTTTAACTTTCCTGAACCTTGGCATAATGCTCTAGGGGCTAGCTTTTGCGATGATTTATTTCGTGAACTCAAGCCCAGAATAGATGAGCTCATTAACAATGATGTGATATTTTTTCCACCAATTGATAGGCTATTTGAAGCTCTTCATCTAACCTCTTTTCTTGATACGAAAGTATTAATATTGGGGCAAGATCCATATCATAAATTTGGCCAAGCTAATGGATTAGCTTTTTCAGTTGATAGAAATATTTCTATCCCCCCATCCTTAAAAAATATTTATTTAGAACTAGTAGAAGATGTCGAATGCACGAATCCCAATCATGGTGATCTAAGTTTTTGGGCGCAGCAAGGAGTGTTGCTTCTAAATGCTTCATTGAGTGTAGAGGAGGGGAAACCTAACTCACATCAGAACCTAGGATGGAGCATCTTAACTGATAAAATTATTTCAAAATTAAGTGATCGCGGCGAAGTAATTTTTGTTCTCTGGGGAAACTTTGCACAAAAAAAAATTAATTTAATTGATAGACAAACCAATCATATTTTACTGGCCCCCCATCCATCACCTCTCTCATCTTATCGTGGGTTTTTTGGCTCGAACCCGTTTTCAAAAATTAATAACATCTTATCAAAATCTAATAATAGTCAAATTGACTGGCAGATATCCTAATAATCAAAAAGGTGTTTTATGCCCATGCAAGATGAAAAGTATTTGCCGTCGATGTTTAAAGTCTGGCCAATAATTTCAAATTTCTGCACTTCTTCTTGAGATGCATGGATTACTAAGGCAGTTTGTTTTTTTTGTTTAGCGAGATATTGCATCCTTGCAATAATCTCTTGGCCTCTAAAACAACCTTTTGAGAAACTAACCCTAGATATATGTTGCATTAGCTCATGAGGTCTAAATTTACGGGAGTCTTTTTTTTGAATAATATGATCTTCGAGTAACTTTCTGTTTAGAGACCAGCTTTTTGAAGCTGTATCTTCAGTATTTCTTTCTATTTCCTTTTTATCAGAGGAGGCCAGAAGAGAAACTTGAGCATCATCTGCCATTATTATTAATTGCTCATTTGGCAACATGTTTTCGTGAGGCTTGCGAACCCATCCAGTGAAGGTTATAGCATCAAATGGTTTGATGGCTACCTTGTAAAAAGGTGCAAATTTCTTCATCTCATCCAAAAAAATACTCTCTAGCCCAGCATCAATTGCTATTAACACAAGCTGTTTGTGGAGGAGAATATCAAAATTACATAAAACATAGCCTTTTTCATCGCATAATGCAGAAGGTTGTCCCTCACCGTCTTTAAGCTTACTGCAGTCAGAAGTAACTTGTCCTTGTAATAAGTTGATTACAGAGTCAAAATCGCCCTCAAGATGCAAGGCTTTTAATTGGCCTAGCTGGTAAGCGCCAAATGTAAGATAGTCAATATTTTTCAATGATGAGATTTAATAAATTCTATTTAAAGATAATATATTAACCTAGGAAGATGAATACCGAAATCAATAAAACGAAATGGAAGTGTAGAAGGGGTCTTAGAGAGCTAGATTTACTGTTCAGAAAATTCAGCAACAACCACCTTGAGTCTTTAAGCAAACAAGATTTAAATATGTTTAATAGTATTTTAGATATAGAGGATCAGCCCATCTATGATTTTATTTTTAAAGGCGTGTCTCTTGGCAATCAAACTCAGGAAGATTTCATCTTACAGCGAATAAAAAAATTCTTAGATTAGTGAAACTATTACTAAAAAGGCTTGTCCAATTAGCAGAGGAAATAAATGGGTAACCTTACAGGAGATGAAATGCTAGTTAATGAGATCAAAGCAGGCAATGCTCTAGCGTTTGAGGCTATGGTTATTAAATATCAGCCAAAGCTACTATCATCATTGATTGCATATACAAAATCTCATGATCAAGCTGAAGAGCTCTGTCAAAAAACATTTATAAGAGTATGGCAAAAAATTGATACTTTTAGAGGGGACAGCGCTTTATTTACATGGATATATCGCATCGGTATAAATTTAGCAAAAAATGATTTTGCTAGCAGTTACGCTAAAAGCAAAAAAAAGACAGATCCCTTGGATGTATCAGAGCATGATATTTCTAGTCATATATCTCCAGAAGTAGATCTTATAGGCAAGGAAGCAGAGGGAATAATTTTCACTTTTATTGAAACCCTTGATATCGATTTAAAAACAGCCTTTATATTGCGTGAGCTTGAGGGAAGATCATATGATGAGATTGCAAAGATTATGAAGTGTCCAATAGGAACTGTCCGCTCAAGAATATTTAGAGCTAGGCAGATTATTTTAGAATTTATGACTCAGGAGAATCTGCTCAATGACTAAAGACATAGAAAAACTCTCAGCTTGGTATGATGGCGAGATCTCTCAAGAAGACTTTGATAAGGGCCTTGAAAACCTAGAATCAAACCCTGAGAGTAAAAAAATATTACATCAATACGCTATTCTTTCGGAGTTGATGCAAAGAAAATCTAAGCCACAAGTTTCTAAACTTGCTCAGCTGAAAGATTATTTACCTCAAAAAAATCCCTGGCTTACTAATGCATTTACTGCAGCTGCGACTGTGTTAATAACAATTATGGTTCTTTATCAAGTTGATTCAGATCGCTTTGGTTCAGATGAAGCCAGTCAAATGCAGCTAACTTCTGCGCTCTTAAGTCAAGAGGCGAAAGATCTATTGATCAGTGCTGATCAAAATATTATGGATCATATGATTCATATTATGCAGTCGAACCAACAACATGAACCTAGCAGCATCCCAAAGGAAATGATTCCGGTTGGATTTATGCCTTCAGCAAAGAATCCCAGCAGATACACCAATGGAAATAATAATCTTTATTTTCACATTGAAAATAAACAACTTGGCATTAAAAAGGTAAAATATTTTAAAGCAAATAATAATTGGATCTATTTAGTCCCATTAAATGATGGCAGACTTCTGACTGCATATGGTGATGTTCCCCCGGAGCTAGCTAGCAAAATGATTCGCTCATTGAACTAAAAAAACTAAAAGGACAGAAAATGAATATAAAAAAAATTAGCTTAATAAGTATCTTAATTACAGGATTATCTTTTGGCTTAAATGCGGCCTCAGCCTTGCCAGATAATATCTCTGGATTGGTTGATTCAGCTGCACCTGCAGTAGTTAACATAACCTCTAAAAAAGAGGTCAAAATGCGCGATAACCGAAGAGGCTTTGATGAATTCGAGCGATTCTTTGGAATTCCCAGAGGATATCCCCAACCTCAAGAGCCTCAGACAAGAGACGCTGTTTCCTTTGGTTCTGGGTTTATTTTTAAAGAAGGTTATTTGTTAACCAATTTTCATGTCATTGATGGGGCAGAAGAAATAACAGTCTCACTTAATGACCGCCGAGAATTTTTAGCAGAAGTGGTTGGAATTGATCCTTTATCAGATCTTGCAGTCTTAAAAATCTCAGGAAAAAATTTACCAAAAGTATTGATTGGTGATAGTGAAAATTTAAGAGTTGGCGATTGGGTAGTTGCAATTGGATCTCCTTTCTCATTTGATTTTTCTGTAACTGCAGGAATTGTTAGCGCCAAAGGTAGAAGTATTCAAAATCAAAATATTGGAAATTACGTTCCATTTATTCAAACAGACGTAGCAATTAATCCTGGTAACTCAGGCGGTCCTTTATTCGATCTTGATGGAAAAGTTGTTGGCATCAATTCTCAGATATATTCTCGCAGCGGAGGCTATCAAGGTCTTGCATTTGCTATTCCTATTGACGTAGCCATGGAAGTTGCTGAGCAAATCATAGCTACGGGAAGTGTTGCAAGAGGTTATTTGGGAGTACGTGTTGGAGAAGTAGACAATGATTTAGCAGAAGCTTTAAGTATGGATAAGCCATATGGGGCATTAATTACTGATGTTGAGAAGGGAGAATCTGGGGCTGAGGCTGGCCTAGAACCAGGCGATGTGATTCTAAAATTTGATGGAAGAGAGATTAAATTTGGCTCTGATTTGCCTCATGTTGTTGGTCGCATCCAGCCAAAATCAAAAGCTAATGCTGAAGTTATGCGTGATGGAAAAAAGATTACTCTTAAATTTGTTCTTGGTGAGCTGCCCGCAGATCAAAGAACTTTTATTCCTGCAAAAACAGAGATTTCGTCTGATCCTTTGGGACTAAAAATAGAAGACTTATCAGCTGAAAATTCTAAACCAAATGACCCTGAGGAAGGGGTATTGGTGATTCGAGTTAATAATGGCTCTCCTGCAAGTGGTAAAATTACGAAAGGAGATATCCTTACTGAGATAATTTCCCAAGGAAAGCGTTACGAAATAGAAGATGCTGAATTCTTTGAGAGCCTGGTGGCTGGATTTTCTTCGGGAGATAAACTAGCCATAGTTGGGCGCCGAAATGGCAATAGGTTTTTTGTTGCTGTAACTGTAGATTAATTCCGCTTAAAACCTTAAGAAAAGCTGATAACACTCGGCTTTTCTTATAGAATAGTCGTGCATTACGCATAACATGAAAAATATAAGAAATTTCTCTATTATTGCCCATATTGATCATGGTAAATCGACCCTGTCTGACCGATTAATCGAAGTCTGCGGAGGGCTTTCGGCAAGAGAGATGTCTGAGCAGATTCTTGATTCAATGGACATTGAGCGTGAAAGAGGGATCACCATAAAGGCTCAAGCAGTTACATTGGATTACAAAAAAGACGGCGAGGTTTATCAATTAAATTTTATTGATACTCCTGGCCATGTTGATTTTTCATACGAAGTATCTCGATCACTCTCAGCATGCGAAGGCGCTCTTCTTGTTGTAGATGGCTCTCAGGGAGTTGAAGCTCAAACTTTGGCTAATTGTTATACCGCAGTAGATCAGAGTTTGGAAGTCCTTGCAGTTATAAATAAGATTGATCTGCCTCAAGCAGAGCCAGAAAGGGTGAAGCAAGAAATTGAAGATATGATTGGAATTGATGCTTCTGAGGCTCCGCTAGTGAGCGCTAAAACAGGTGAGGGCATAGAAGAGCTGCTAGACTTGATTGTTGAAAATATTCCATGCCCAACGGGCAACCCTGATGGAGAATTTGAAGCCTTAATCATAGATTCATGGTTCGATGCTTATTTGGGAGTTGTTTCGCTGATTAAAGTGATTAATGGTTCGATAAAACAGGGTCAAAAAATTAAAGTCTATTCCACGCAACAATCATATCTTGCCGATCAAATTGGCATCTTTTCTCCCAAAAAATTACCTAAGAAGGAATTGTGTGCTGGGCAAGTTGGATACATGGTTGCAGGGATAAAAAAAATTCAGGGTGCGCCTGTAGGAGATACAGTTATTGATTCAAAAAATGACTCTGCAAAGCCTTTACCAGGATTTCAGAAAGTTTTACCTAAAGTTTTTGCATCTCTTTTTACGGTTGATTCTGATGACTACGAGAAATTTAGAGACGCTCTATCTAAACTAGTGTTGAATGACTCCGCGTTAATATACGAGCCTGAGGTTTCCGATGCTTTAGGATTTGGCTTTAGGTGCGGTTTTCTTGGCACTCTTCATTTGGAAGTTGTTCGGGAGAGACTTGAAAGGGAATACGACCTTAATTTGATTTCAACAGCACCCTCTGTTCAATATCAAGTAGTCAAAACAGATGGTGAAATTATTGATTGTGATAGCCCCTCTCAACTTCCATCTTTAAACCATGTCTCTGAGATTCGAGAGCCTTACGTCTTAGCAACAATCCTTACCCCAAAGGATTATGTGGGCAATGTTATTACTCTTTGCACCCAAAAGAGGGGAACTCAAAAAGATATGACCTACTTTGGAAATCAGGTGTCCATAGTCTTTGAGATGCCTTTAGCCGAAGTAATCATTGATTTCTTTGATCGATTGAAGTCTACAACTAAGGGGTATGCTTCAATTGAGTACAACATTATCAATTTTCAGGCCTCTAATTTAGTAAAGCTTGATGTGTTGCTAAACAATGATGTTGTGGATGCATTATCTATTATCATTCATAAAGACTTTGCTATGGCGCGAGGTCGAGATGTTGCAAAAAACTTACAGAAATTAATTCCTAGACAGATGTTTGATATTCCAATTCAAGTTGCACTAGGCTCTAAGATTGTTTCCCGAGAAACTGTTAAAGCTTTGCGCAAAAACGTAACTGCTAAATGCTATGGTGGAGATATTAGTCGTAAGAAGAAATTACTGGAAAAGCAAAAAGAGGGTAAAAAGAAAATGAAACAGTTCGGCAGAGTCTCAATTCCCCAGGAAGCTTTCTTAAATTATTTTAATTCAGGAGAGAAGTAATGTTTTCTGATCCAATTTTTATTATAGCCCTGGCCTCAGTTACTTTATCAATTGCTTTTTGGATTTACAAAGTCTTATCAGACACTCTCACTCATCAAACGCAGCAGGTTATATACACCTTTGGCTTTCTCTCAGCTGTATTAGGAATTTACAGAATTTTTGTTAATGCTGGAGATCTAGGGGTGGTTTTATTTTTAGGATCAATCATGTGTTTAGCAATACTGCTTGCCGGCATCATCAAAAAAAATGATCTTTTAAAAACTACTGGTAAGGGATGGTTTCTGCCTGTTTTTTTTATTTTTGTCCTGAGAACTTTTATTTATGAGCCCTATCAAATTCCATCAGGCTCGATGATTCCAGGGTTACAGGTTGGAGATTTTATTCTTGTAAATAAACATAGTTATGGACTTAAAATTAACCGAATTGGTAAGCCATTTGCTATGGCCTCAGATCCTGAATACGGAGATGTGGTTGTATTTATCCCCCCTCATGTGAATGTTCCATATATCAAGCGCTTAATTGGAAAACCCGGCGATACTATTCGCTACATTAATAAAAAACTATATATCAATGGAGATTCAGTAGAGCAAGAGTTGATCTCGCATGATGGCATAGAGACTTTTTTGCAAGAAACATACCTTCAATCTAGTAGAGTAATTAGAGTCCAAGGAGGCAGCGCATCTTATCCAGAAGAATTCTCTGTTCCTGCCGGTCATTATTTTGTCATGGGTGATAACAGAGATAACTCAAGCGACTCTAGGTATTGGGGCTTCGTCCCAAGAGAGCATTTTATGGGAACAGGAGAGATGATCTGGATGACTTGGCAGTGTTGGACCTGCTTGCCTTCATTCAGTAGAGCCGGTTGGATTAATTAAAATGATTAATAGCTTGATCAAGGTTAGTACAAAATACACAAATTTACCTAGTTTTAAACAAGCTCTCGTCCATAAAAGTATTTCAAGAATTGAAAACAATGAAAGGCTTGAATTCCTTGGTGATGCTGTGCTTGAGATAGTGATGTCCGAGTATCTATTTAATAATTTTTGTAACAGTGACGAAGGCGTTTTAACCCAAATGCGAGCATCGTTAGTTAACACACAATCCCTTTCAGAAATTTTCTTGAGGTTAGATTGTAATAATCAGCTCCAAGTCTCCAAGGGGACCGACAATCTAGATGAGACTCATAAACATTCAATTTATGCAGGAACTTTGGAAGCTTGTGTTGGAGCAATATTTACAGATATAGGTAGTAAGGAGGCTAAGTCTTTTGTCTTACACATATTTGCGCAAAAGCTTTCTGAGCTTAGCGAAGCAAGTGAATTTAAAGATGCTAAATCAAGGCTCCAAGAGTCTTTGCAGGCCATGAGCGAAGAGCTGCCTGAATACCACGTGAACTCAAATGAAGACGGCACCCATTTTTATTGCGAGGTGACTGTTCTAAAGAAAGTTTTCTCGGCATCCTCGGATATCAAGAAAGATGCGGAGCAAAAAGCTGCTGAATTAGCCCTCAACAACTTAAATCAATCATGAGTAAGAAATTTTGTGGATATATTTCTATCGTAGGTAAGCCAAATGTTGGCAAATCAACCTTAATGAATACCATCTTAGATAAAAAAATATCTATCACATCGAGAAAATCACAAACAACTCGAAATAATATTCTGGGAGTCAAGACAGACCAAGATCATCAGATGATCTTTTTAGATACCCCAGGCATTCACCTGCAGGGAAAAAAAACTATGAACAAGGTTCTTAATCATTCTGCATTAAGCGTGATTGAAGATTCTGACCTAGTTCTATTTGTTATCCATCGAACCAGCCTGCATGCTCAGGATCGAGAAGTCTTACAGAAAATTATAGATACCAAGGTGGATGCGATCTGCGTTTTTAATAAAGTAGACCAGGTACAAAATAAAAATGAGCTACTGCCAATCATTCAAGAGATAGATTCTCAGTACTCCTTTTTGGACTACGTTCCTATTTCAGCTCTAAAGAATGAAGGCATCGATGACTTGTTAGCCTGTATTAAAAAAGCTCTTCCTGAAAACAATCACTTATATCCTGCTGAAATTAAAGAAAAAGAGATACCTGATAATTTCTTTATTAGTGAGCTAGTGAGAGAGAAAATTATTCGATCCCTAGGTGATGAACTGCCGCATGAGACATATGTTGCTGTGGAAACCAAAGCAATGGAAGAAAAAATGCTTTCTATCGGGGTAATCATTTATGTTGCAAGAGATAGCCAAAAAAGTATTGTTATTGGTCACCAAGGCTCAAACCTCAAAAGAATTGGCCAACAGACCAGATTAGAGCTAGAAAAAATGCTCAATAAAAAAGTGATGCTAAAGACCTTTGTTAAGGTTAATAAAAATTGGAATAACGATGCACAATACCTAAGCAGTCTAGGGGTAGGCAGCAATCACGATGCCTCATAGCTGGGAATCCTGTTTTTTACTTCATGTTCGATCATTTGGGGATACCTCCATTATTGCCGATGTTTTCTCAGAATCCTCTGGAAAGATTTCCATCATGGCTAAAGGTGCTAAGAACCCAAAATCTAAATTTTTCGGTCACCTATTACCATTTTCTGCACTAAAAATAGTGCTAACTGGTAAATCGGAGATGAAGACTCTCACTCAAATTGATTCAAATTATTTATCTCAATCAGCCAAAGGACCTCATGATTTATACACTTACCTTTATGTGAATGAGCTGATGATTAGGTTGTTGCCCAAGGGTTTAGCAAACCTAGAGCTATATAATTTATACAGCAATTTTGTTGAGCTAGCTCGCGCAGATGCAATCAATGAGGCATCCTTAAGAATCTTTGAATTGGATTTGCTTGATGTATTAGGCTATGGAATTAACTTTGATACAGACATGCACGAAAACTCAGAATTTAAAAACGAAATAATCTATTCATACAAACCAGAAAGAGGCTTTTATCCCTCAAACGATGGCCATGGGTTTACAGCCAATGAGATTCTTTCAATAAAAAATCGTGAGGTTCAACAAATAGATAAGTTAAAATTAAAACAACTCTCTGAAGTTGCAATTACAGCCTGTCTTGATGGAAGAGAGCTGAGCAGTAGAAAATTTTTTAAAAAAATTAAAATATGATATTTGGTATAGGAACAGATTTAGTAGACATTGAGCGCATCAAAGCTATTAAATCTAAAGCAGCTTTTGCAAAAAAAATACTTGGTCCTCAAGAATTACTGCAATATGAACATATGAGTTTAGATCAGGGAATCAACTACCTGGGAAAGCAATTTGCAGCGAAAGAAGCCATTGCAAAAGCATTCGGATCTGGCTTTAGAGCACCAATTTTTCCAAAGGCGATTCAAGTATTAAGAAATAACTCTGGTAAACCCGAAATACTATTTTCTCAAGAAATTAATTCTTATGCTGAGGGCTTGGGCATCAAAGGATCACATGTTAGTCTTTCGGATGAAAGAAACCACCTAATAGCATTTGCAGTATTGGAAGTATGAATAAACTATTACTTATAGGCCCTCCAGGTGCTGGAAAGGGTACTCAGGCAGATTTAATCTGCGACTCCTTAGATATACCTAAAATTAGCACAGGTGACATGCTTCGCGCAGCTATTGCTTCGGGTAACGACTTGGGTCAAAGAGTAAGTGGAATAATGAAATCTGGAGGATTAGTCTCTGATCAAATTATTATCGAGCTAATTCTAGATAGAATTTCTCAACCAGATTGCATGTCAGGATTTTTATTCGATGGTGGCATTAGAACTGTTGGTCAGGCTGATCTATGCGTTGAAAATAATATTGAGTTCACTCACGTTATTGAAATTAATGTAGATAATGAGATTATTGTCAATCGTATGTCTGGAAGAAGAGTGCATCCGGGTTCAGGCAGAAATTATCATCTTGTGCACCAACCTCCCAAAAATGAAGGCATGGATGATGTTACAGGCGAGCCTTTAATCCAGCGTGAGGATGACTTACCTGAAACGGTGAAGCATCGACTAGATGTTTATCATGAAGAGACCCAGCCTTTGGTTGAATATTATGAGCTTCAATCTAGTCAAAGCTCATTGAACTACATAAGAGTGGATGGCTCTCAAGATGTCAAAGTTGTCTTTGAGGAAATCAATAAACATTTCTAACGCATGAAAATTCTTGCTTTCGATATCAGTGGAACTTATTCATCCATAGCGCTACTCAATGGAAATGAGGTTAACGCTTTTACTCAAACACATGAAAGAAAACATAGGCCTGAGTGGGATGAGCTCTTTTCTAGAATAAATTTTGATTCTTTTAAAGATTTTGATACCTTGGATGCTCTTGCTTTTGCGCAAGG
>Ga0233433_10000846_pt1 | contig 31789 bp, 18 predicted proteins | sample SI_122_August201_5_FD_179868 | JGI IMG/M metagenome (GOLD analysis project Ga0233433, IMG submission 179868) | Seawater microbial communities from Saanich Inlet, British Columbia, Canada - SI_122_August2016_100_MG | ecosystem: Environmental > Aquatic > Marine > Inlet | place: Canada: British...
GGTCGACCGACTCAAATGCTTCGCCTGGACGAAGATAGTTGTGAACCAGAAATCGGTCATCGTTGTCGATGCTATAGACTGTACCGGAACGTCGCGGGTTAAAGTTGAGGATGCCCCAGCAGGGTTCTGCTTGCATCATAGCAGTCAGTCCAGGCGCATGGATAAAGGAGGACTGCACCCGCTGTACAATCGCATCACCCTCTAACTCAGCACCGATTTCCTTGCGCACAAGAGATCCACCGCCATCACAACCGATGAGGTAGTTGCTGGAGATTTCCCGCTTGATGCCTTTGCTTGAGCGAATCCCAGCCAGGACACGATCACCTAGATCGCTGATGTGAGTGACTTCCTGGTCGAACTGTAACCGAAGCCCTTGGGTATTTTCTGCTTTTTCTTGCAGTATCGGCTCCAGGAAAATCTGGTTCATACGATGAGGTGGCTCCAGTGTCGGCCATTCGGCGTCCTCGCTCTGTTCACCTGCTTTTCGGCCCGCACGACTTGGGATTTTAATCCGCGCCATTTCTCGCCCCGTGACTGTTAAGCGGATAGACACGTCATGCGGGAAGCCGTCAGTAAAACCGCCGGCCCTAATCTCATCGGCAAGGCCAAGACGACGGAATATCTCCATAGAACGGGATGAAATATGGTTGCAGCGCACGGTCAATGGATCGAAATTGGTACGCTGGTCGAGGACGATTACATCGATGCCGCGTTGAGCCAGATCAAGGCCGGCGACCAGACCCACTGGTCCAGCACCAACGATGAGTACCTGGCATGTGTCTTTATGCATAGCAGCAGCCTCAATGTTTATGAACTATACATGACTCGTTACATGGCTTGTACGGTTCTAGGTTTGTATAGCAAACTCATCACCTGCATAGCAAGTCAGGATCAGAATCTGTTTCACAGCATCTTGCCATCAGTAGAGTCGGAGTATCGACAACCTATTTTTTGGTTGCTGTTTTTCGCCATTTTGGAGGGTGGCTTATGGGCCAAACCACAATCGAACTATGCTTGCTAAATCCTCATTGTAAATAAATGCATGACTGGTGAAGCGGAAATGTGGTTAATTCTTCTTATACCCTGATTATTGTCGATAGAGGGATTTTTTTTTAAAACCATTATAGAAAAATGGGGACTGCCCCATTTAGATCAAGATTTATCAATATGCTGAAATTTCTAAAAGTGAGCCGTTGGCCTGCGTCGGTACCAGCACCTAGTTTCGAGTTACGTGAAAGGTATCGTCATCGTTAAGGTTATCCAGAGTATACTGGACCTCAGCGACGATATCAGCACCAGAGCGACCGTTGTCCTTATACATTTCTAGGACTTTCCAGATCAGCGCCTGGCCATAAGCGTGTGAGTCGATGTTGTTGTTTTTGGCTTCAGTGACACCAGCAACTAGGTGCTGCTTGGCAAGAGAGTATGCATTGGTCATCTTGTTTTCCTTAGGTCGGTAGCAATATACCCGAATTAGTCCCAACCTCCTATGATCTCAGTCAAATAGAGTTAACTTCGATGGGTGCAATGGGGTGGATCACATGATCTGAAATTCTGTTGCAAGGGACAGGTTGTTTTGTCATTGCCTTTTGTTCCGCTGATGGCCGGTCTGTGTTTAGTATGAAGACCTGTCGTTCTGGTTATTGACCTTTCCAATTGGGATCCCGCTTTTCTGCAAAGGCGTTGAAGCCTTCCAGCATATCTTCACTGCCGTAAAGGGTATCAATGCTCTGTAATTGCCGGGTGGTAATGCGGTTTAGTGAGTCCTGGAATTTGGATGCCTCAGCATCCCTGACCACCTCTTTGATCGCTGCCATGACCAGTGGTGGGCCAGAGGCAAGTAGCCGTGCTAATTCCCATGCTCGTGTTATGAGTTGGTCTGCGACCAGAATTTCGTTAACGAAGCCCCAGTGGTGAGCTTCTTTTGCATCCAGCCAGCGGCCGGTTAAAAGCAGTTCCATGGCGATGTGATAGGGAATGCGTTTAGGTAATTTTATGGATGCAGCATCTGCAATGGTACCTGAGCGAATTTCCGGCAGCGCAAACGTGGCATGCTCAGCGGCGAGAATAATGTCCGTGGATAAGGCGATTTCGAGGCCTCCGCCACAGCATATGCCGTTGACGGCGCAGATAATGGGTTTGTTCAGTCGTGGCAACTCCTGAAGGCCACCGAATCCACCAACGCCGTAATCTCCATCAACTTCATCTCCATCGGCGGCTGCTTTCAGGTCCCAGCCAGGGCAGAAAAACTTGTCTCCTGCTGCGGTCAGGATGGCGACTCGCAATGCTGGATCATCACGAAAGAATTGGAATACTTCGCCCATCTTTCGACTGGTGATCAAGTCAACAGCATTAGCTTTGGGCCGGTCCAGGGTGACTTCAAGAATACCGTCTTCAATCTTGGTTTTTATGGGTTCATCAGACATGGTTTGTCTCTTTTTGGGTTTTCTATGGGTGGGTGGCTGTCATGGGTTTAGCGACCTGCAACGGTAGGTGCTGGCGCAAGTCTTAGCAGGGCATCCGCAGCAATGGCATCTTTCGTTCTAGCGAGTAATGGATTGACTTCTAACTCAGACAACCGAAGCGCATTATCCTGGGCATAACTGCTGACCGCTTTTATAGCATCCACAATAGCTGCAATATCTGCCTTGGCTGCTCCCCTGTAGCCAGTTAGTAGTGGGTATAGCTTCAGCTGCGATAAGGCGCCTTTGATGTCGTCAGTTTGACAAGGTAATAATAAAGACACTGAGTCGCCGAGTAATTCGGTTGAAGTTCCGCCGAATCCGAGCGTCAGTACCATTAGACCGGTGGGATCGCGCGTAATACCGATTAACAATTCAGCGATAACATCGCTGACCATGCTTTCTACCAAAAATCCGTGACTATCTGATGACAGACGCAGAGCCATTTCCTCCGCCTCTGCCAGCAGTGTTTCTGCATTTTTAATATTTATGATCACAGCGCGGTTTTCACTTTTGTGGGCCAGACCCTGTGCTTTCAATACACAAGGGTATTTGACCGTTGAGATATGCTGGTGAAGATCCTTAAGGTTGCTGGCGGTAATACTGTCAGGGCTTTTTAAGCCATAGGCGTTCAGCGCTTGTTTAGCCGTATGCTCGTTGATGGTTTTAATAGCGGATAGTTGCTCAGGTTGCATCTGGGGCGTAGTGATCAGTCTATCTGGCAAGGCGCGGCGGCGAAGCAGCAAGCCGGCGCTTACCGCTGCTTCAGCGGCCTTCAGGCCGGTACGCATACCCGCCAGGGGTATGCATCCCATATCAATTAGGTCATGGGCTAATGCTTCGCTCATGTTGTCAGTAATGCTCGATAGTACAGCGATCGGGGCAGATGTGGCCTGTTTGGTGGCAAGCAGACTGGTTAATACGCAATCCCAGGCTGATGGATCGCAATGATCATTTCGAGGCCGATCAAAGATAAAGATGTTGAGTGCAGATGTACCCGAACAGACAGCCGTAAAGCAAGCGGTCATAGCGGCGATATCCGACCAGATATAAGTGTGGTAGTCCAGGGGATTGGCGATGTTCACCTGAGGGCCAAGGCAAGCAGTGAGAGCCTGTTTTTGTTCCCTTGAAAACGATGCAAAATCCAGATTCAGGTCTGAACCGACATCAGCCATCAGACCGGCTTCACCACCAGAACAACTAACCGAACTGATGCAGTTAGACGTCAGCGGTCCTGAAAAATGTAGTATTTTCAGGGCCTCGATAAATACATCGAGATTATCGACTTCAACTATTCCGAGTCTTTTCAGCAAGGCTTTACCGGCGATGCTACTTCCAGTTAATGAAGCAGTATGGCTTAACGCTGCAGACCGGGAAGCCTCAGTCTTACCTGATTTAAGTGCCAGTAACGGCTTACCTAGTTTGTGTGCGAGATCAGCAATCCGTTCCAGTGATCGAATGTTTCCAAAACCTTCAAGATAGAAGCCGACAACACTGATTCTCTGGTCTGTCAGCAGACTCTCAGCAACGTTGGCAGCATCGGTTTGAGCCTGGTTTCCTACGGTAGCCAGGAATGCAACAGGCAGACCCCGCTGCTGCATGGTCAAGCTGATGGCAATATTTGAAGATTGAGCGATAATGGCGACACCACGCTCCACTTTAACGCCACCATGTTCATCAGGCCATATTGGTATATTCTCAAGATAGTTGACCAGGCCATAGCAATTTGGCCCCAGTATAGGCATATCACCGGCAGCAAGTAATAGTTCTTGCTGGAGCTCTGCCCCACCGGTTACGTCAGCTTCGCTTTCAAGAAAACCGGATGCGAAACAGACCGCACCGCCGGCCGCACGGCTGGACAATTGTTCTACAATTGAAATGGTCAGCTGTTTGTTGACGCCGATAAAGCTGGCGTCTGGTGCTTCAGGTAGGTCACGGATAGAGGCATAGCATGGCAAGCCAAGGATTTGCGGCCGTTCCGGGTGAACCGGCCATATTTTCCCAGGGTAAGCCGCTTTTTGTAGTTGCTTGATCACATTTTCAGCCCATGATCCGCCAAAAATGGCGATCGATTTTGGGTTCAAGAGGCGGGAGAGATCCTTGGGCATAAGATTCTCAGGCTCCTAATGGTCGCAACAGCGCGCGCGAAATAATATGCCTTTGGATTTCAGAGGTGCCTTCCCAGATGCGTTCGATGCGAGCATCCCGCCAGATACGTTCCAGGGGTAATTCATCCATAACACCCATGCCGCCATGAATCTGAATGGCTTCATCAGCGACGAAGGCGAGCATTTCTGATGCTTTGAGTTTCGCCATGGCCATGTCTGAATCAGTACACTGGCCCTGATCGAACTTCCAGCCGGCTTCCAGGGTGAGGAGTTCGGCAGCTTTGAGTTCGGTGGCCATATCAGCGAGCTTAAAACTCACGCCTTGAAACTTGCCGATCTTCTGCCCGAATTGTTCTCGTTCTGCTGCCCAGGACAGGGCAAGTTGCAGTGCCCGTTCGGCGCGGCCCAGGCAGGTGGCCGCGACCTGCAGCCGCGTTGCGCCCAGCCATTCATTGGCCACATCAAAGCCCTTGTGGACTTTGCCTAACAGGTTCTCCTGGGGGATACGGCAGTCGTCAAATTCTAATATTGAATTGGTGTAACCTCGATGAGACACATTGGTATAGCCTTGTCGTACAGTAAATCCTGGCGTACCTTTGTCTACAAAAAAGGCAGAGATGAGTTTTTTGTTACCTCGGGGTGTCTGTTCTTCTCCTGTCGCCATGAAGCAGATTGCAAAATCTGCGATATCCGCGTGAGAAATAAAATGCTTGGTTCCGTTTAGGATCCAGTCCGTTCCTGAGGGTACTGCTGAGGCTTTCATACCACGCAGGTCAGATCCTGCTCCGGGTTCTGTCATGGCAAGGCAGTCCCAGGTCTCACCGCGTACACAAGGCAGCAGATATTTTTCTCTTTGTTGTGAAGTACCGGCGCAAAGAATATTCGATGGCCGGGCGACGCAGGTCCAGTGCAAGGCATAGTTTGCACGTCCTAACTCTCGCTCGTACAGCAGCCAGGATACCGTGTCTAACCCGGCGCCTCCGAACTCGGCTGGTATGTTAGCGGCATAGAGCCCAGCCGCTTGTGCTTTTGCCTGTACGTCCTTAATGATTTCAGGTGGGAGCACGCCGCGTCGCTCCACCTCAGCTTCATGTGGATATAACTCTTGTTCAACAAACTTTTTCGTCATATCAACGATCATTTGCTGTTCTTCAGTAAGTCCAAATTGCATGTGTAATCTCTCTAAGGTGGTTATCGCCAGGAATTTTAAGTTAGTTCAGCTCAGATAATCGGGTTTTGGTAGACTCTTATGAGCGGCGGCTAACTGCTCGCTCTTGGCCAGGATATCTGCCTGGGGTAAACAGGCTCGTCGACTGTTCAGGTCTACGTGAATAAGCATTTGCTCTCCGGTCGCCAATAAACGACCATCTATATGATGCATTTCATGGAGTAGTTTAAGCTTCTTGCCGTCAGCAGTAAGCACTTGTGTATTGACATATATTCGTTCTCCGGACTTGGTTTCGTCCAGGTAGCGAATTCGGGTTTCGACGGTAAAATAACTCAGGCCAGACTCTATATAGGCTTGATCAGCACCGATATATTCCATAATTGCATCAGCGGCATCAGAAAACACCTGTCCGTAGCGGCTTTCGTTCATGTGTCCGTTATAGTCAATCCAGTCAATTGGAATGGATCGCTTGATGCTGACAAAGGGCTTATTTTCCGGTGCAGTCTGCTCAGGTCGAAGCTGCCGGTCATGCAGGTTTAATACCTCGCCAGCACCCCAGTTACGAGTTTTTAGTGCCCGTAAAATACCCACCAGATTATCGTCGCGAATTCGTTCTAATTCTCGAATACTATGGTTTCCGGATTGATCATCGGATTGATCAGCTATAAGTTTGATTAATTCATCGGTTAACTCGGGAACATCCATCAACTTGGTCCAAGGCCATTTCAAGGCTGGGCCAAATTGAGCCAGGAAATGCGCCATGCCGGATTCGCCGCCAGCGACACGGTAAGTTTCAACCAGGCCCATCTGCGCCCACCGCAGCCCGAAGCCGAAGCGAATGGCATCGTCGATTTCACGCGTTGTGGCGATGCCGTCCTTGATAAGCCATAGCGCTTCACGCCAGACGGCTTCGAGGAAGCGATCTGCGATGTGCGCGTCGATTTCCTTGCGGACATGCAGTGGAAACATGCCAAGGTCGACTAACACAGTCTTGGCTACGGTGACGGTATCGATGTCTCCAACCAGCTCAACAAGGGGTAATAGATAGACCGGGTTGAAAGGGTGGGCAACGATTAACTGTGCAGGATTGTCCAGCAGTTTCTGGAGTTGCGAAGGTTTAAAGCCGGAGGTCGACGAGGCCAGTATGGCTTTGCTATCGCAGACAGCTTGCACATCAGCCAGGATTTTTTGTTTTAATTCGAGTTGTTCTGGAACACTTTCCTGTATCCAACTGGCATCCTTAACTACTGCTTCCAGATTACTTCCAAAACTGAGTTTGCCTTCGGTAGGCAGGTCGGTCTCGAAGAGGCTGGGTAGTGAGCGTCGAGCATTGGCAAGTACTTCACCGATCTTACGCTCTGCTTCCGGGTCAGGGTCATATATATTGACATTCCAACCGGAGAGGAGGAAACGCGCTGCCCAACCTCCGCCGATAACGCCACCGCCAAGGATCGCGGCTGTCTGGGTCATCGTGGTGAGCGCTTGTTCAGTCCTAGATGATCACGTACTTCCTGTGGTTGCATGATCTTCGCACCCATGGCTTCAATGATGGTGACAGCGTTTTTTACCAGATCAGCATTGCTAGCCAAAACCCCTTTATCAAGCCATAGGTTGTCTTCCAGGCCAACTCTGACATTACCGCCTGCCAGCACTGCGGCAGCCACATACGGCATCTCGTTACGACCTAGAGAAAACCCTGACCATTGCCAGTCGGAAGGAACGTTATTGACCATAGCCAGAAAGGTATTGAGGTCGTCAGGTGCTCCCCAGGGAACGCCCATGCATAGTTGCACCAGGGCGGGACGCTTGAGAATGCCATCATCAATCAATTTTTTAGCGAACCATAAGTGGCCGGTATCAAAGGCCTCAATTTCCACCTGCACTCCAAGCTCGGTCATGATGCTACCCATGGCTTCGAGCATACTGGGGGTGTTGGTCATCACATAGTCCGCCTCGGCAAAGTTCATGGTGCCGCAGTCAAGGGTGCAGATCTCTGGAAGGCAGTCAGCAACATGCTCCAGACGTTCTTCTGCCGAGGCCATATCAGTTCCGGGCTGAAGTGGTAGGGGTGCTGACGCCGGTCCGAAGGTCAAGTCACCACCCATGCCGGCAGTCAGGTTCAGGACCACATCTACCTCGGAGTCCCGAATCCGTTCAGTTACTTCTCGGTACAGTTTTGGATCTCTAGCGGGTGCGCCCGAATCAGGGTCTCGGACATGGCAGTGCACTACTGCGGCTCCGGCCTGTGCTGCTGCTATCGCGCTATCAGCGATTTCTTTGGGTGATCTGGGTACGTGAGGACTGCGGTCCTGGGTACTACCCGAGCCAGTCACAGCGCAGGTGATAAAAACATTTCGGTTCATTTCCAAGGGCATATTAAATCCTTATTTTCTGGCGGAAAGTGGGTCGCCTGATAACATTCTAACGAGTATTCTTTTAACCTATTTAGATTAAAAACGAAATCATTGCGTTACCTGATATCAGTCTTACTTCAATTTTAGTTTTTCTCCGTGCTCGGTGATATTTTCGCCTCAGTCAGAGCCTTGCGAGAACCTGCTTTTTTTGGCTTTAGTAGCGATTCCATCGATTGCTTCAATGTTACTGATGCTTTGTGGATTATGACATAAGTAATCGTTCTCATTCGGCCGGTTTTTGCCTGGTTTAGCAGTCTGGACTGAAGCTCTGACCTATTTGGACTGAAGCGCTGACGCCAGTGAATTAAAGCAACGACGAGGGCGGAATAGGCTAGGGCCTTTTGGTAGATTTCCAATTGTGAAGGGGGTGCAATAACCGCAGGCAATCAGCAGCATGCTGTAAAATTAATCGAAGCAGCCTGAGTTCTGCAGATGGTTTAAATCTCAGGTGATGAAGGTGCTTAAATGATTTGAGGAAGACACCACCAGGCACCTGACAGGGATCAAATAGTTGGTCATATGGGGATCCTGCTCAGTTCTGTGAATTCAATAAGAAGAGGTAGTTTTTGTTTGGGATGGGACTATTTCTCCACTGGATAATGATCCGTATGGGATTATGTTTGATCATCGTTCGGCGCTTTGGTCCTAGAATCAGGTCATTCCATCGTAATTTAGTAGTTGATATAAGTCGCTTTCGGGATAATGGCCATTACAAATGGGCCGCTGCAGGGATTGGCGCGTAAATTTTTTCAAATCAGCAAGGTACATTCATGCTGGATCGATTTAGTCAGATACTACTATCTATATTATTCGCTTTATCTGTGGGGATGGTGAGTCCGGTTGCCGCGGATTTTACTTTAGATGTAGATGATGATGGCCAGGTAGACCCGTTGACAGATGGTTTGCTTATCATGCGTTATCTTTTTGGGTTCTCGGGTGAAGCTCTGACTAAAGATGCTGTTGGAATTGGCGCGGGTCGCTTCGGTGCGGCTCAGCTAGTAGATCATCTGGATCAGAATAAGAGTTATCTGGACATTGATGGCGATGCGACGGAATTGCCGTTAACCGATGGATTGCTGATTATTCGTTTTTTATTTGGATTCGAAGGCGAGCCCCTGCTAGAAGGAAGTCTTGATCCCGCCGCTACGCGAAAATTGCCAGCTGAAATAGCGAGTTATTTCACGACCATTATTGATACCGATGGCGATGGTATCGTTGATAGTCTGGATGACAAGCCGCCGCTGCTGACCCTGCTCGGTGAGTCAACGGTCAACCTGGCTGTCGGTGACGACTATACTGACGCCGGTGTTTCGGTGGTTGATTTCGAGGATGGCGATCTTAGTATGAGCGTGATTGTTTTCGGTCTTTATGATCTCAATACGGGATTGGCGGGAGATTACCCGATTACCTACGATGTGACCGATAGTGGTGGTAATAGCGTGTCGGTGACACGAATAGTTACCGTCAATGCAGTGAACGAGGGCCCTGAATCTTTGACCGTGTTTGCTGACGGGGGGGTTGATGATACCTGGGATCTCGGTATCGGTGCGTATGACCAGGGTATCAATTATAACAGTTGCGAAAATGATGGTGGTGAGGCCTGCCCGAATATTGGATGGACGATTGTCACTGATGAGGCCAGGGGTAATGTTCTGCAGGTGACGCATTCAGCAGCGGAGAAAGTCACCGGGCTTTACATAAAAACATCATCGCCAGCCGATTTAAGTGAATACGCTGGTGGCACTATTGAATTCGATGTCAAAATTGTCTCAGGTGATACAGCCATGAGTATGAAGGTCGACTGCATCTATCCCTGTACTTCAGACAATTATGGGCTGGGAGTCGCTGACGGTGGTGATTGGGTTGGTTTTTCTGTGGCCATTAATGATTTGGTAGCCCAGGGCTTAGATTTAAAGACAATTGATACCGGTATCGTGATTTGGGCGAGTCAGTTCTCTGGTACAGTTTTTCTGCTGGATCGTGTTCGCTGGGTGGCGAATTCAGATGGTCCCACGGATGGCTCTGGAGTTCTAGCACCTGGCACTGATTGGGTTAATCCAAATCCTCAGGCGGGCTTTGAAGGCAACCAAAGTTACCCTGGGTATTCTTTGGTCTGGGAGGATCAGTTTGATGGTACAGAACTTGATTCCACTGCTTGGAATTATGAAACCGGTGGTCATGGTTGGGGAAATAATGAGTGGCAGTATTATCGTTCTCGCAATGCCTATCTAAGGGAAGGCCTGCTGGTTATTGAGGCCAGAGAAGAGAATTACGGTGGTAGAAATTATACTTCGGCCCGACTGACCACAAAGGATAAGATTGAGTTTGTTTACGGTCGTGTTGATATCAGGGCCGCGCTACCGACAGGCCAGGGTGTCTGGCCTGCGCTTTGGTTGCTGGGCGCAAACTTTACCGAAGTAGGCTGGCCGAGTAGTGGTGAAATAGATCTCATGGAGATGCTTGGCCAGGAAGACAGTCGCGTATATGGGACTGTTCACTGGAGTAGTAATGGCAGCAATGCTCAATACCCGCTGGGGGGGGCAGGCAAGAAGCTGGAGGGTGATGAGAACTACCATAATCGCTACCACGTTTTTAGTTTGCTATGGTCAGAAACGCAATTGGAATGGTTAGTCGATGGCGAATCTTATCTCAGATTCGATATCACTGATGCGTCAGATTTAGCAGCTTTCAGGAAGGAATTCTTTTTGATATTTAATGTCGCTGTCGGCGGCAACTGGCCTGGTTACCCGAATGCTAGTACGCAGTTCCCACAATACATGCTAGTGGATTATGTCCGTGTGTTTGAGCAAAATTAACGCTACGGTGTGTTAGTTATAAGCAAACGCCTGAGCAAAAGAAGCGCTGGTATTTTTTTACCGTTACTAGCGCTTTGTTAACGATTATTTGAGAGTTGTTGGGTTTACCCTGGTTCCTCAAGGGGTGTCTATAGTCGGTTTAACAATTCCGATAGTGTTTTTGCTGCTCGCAGGGATGCCGGTAGGCGCCAGAAGATTTTACAATCGGCTGGCCTGTCTGTGGGCAACGAGCTAATTTGTGGTGCCTTGTAGTCTTACAACAGTAGTTGATAGTGGATAGATCAGGGCAAGAGCAGCATGGGGGGAGCGTTGAAGTGGTATGAGGCGCGCTCCCTGGCACTTCATTAATGTTTGTGGGTTGGATCCGATATGCTGAGCGTCTTATGGCTTATCTGAATTGGCTTGTGGGGCAGTCTTTAGTCATCGAGTGAGGGTTTTGTTAGCTGAAAACAGAGTTCAAAGCGCATGAATGAGCTTTAAAAATGGTTCTCGTTAACTTCCTTTACCCCGTAAACTCAGTCGTATCAGTCGATAGTGCTGCAAATGATTAAATTCACAGCCATAGTTTCCGTCTCACCGCATATATCTCCCTGTTCACCGTTTTAGGCTGGAGGTCAGGCCCCAAGACGCAGAAACTATCGCAGTAAAAATCTATTCGAGCAATAGAGCAGACCCGCAAATATCACCTAGGGGAAGTTATGCAACAGCAAACACTGAGTAGTTCTGTGGACTGGATGTCCTGGTTTTTTAAATGTCGTCATTTTGGTTCATCGCTTGCACTTGCTGGCTTGTTCATGCTTACAGCCTGTGGTGGCGGCGGTGGCGCGGTTATTACCAAAAATGATTTGGCAGAGCCTGGTACGGATGGCGTTGCTCCAACGCTATTGAGCGTCACGATGAAGATGTCCAGGGATAAAGATCCCAAGGCGAACGGTACTGTTAAGTTAGGTCAAGCCGTCAGAATTGATATTGAAGCCAGCGAAGCGATCATGAAGCCAGAAGTCTTGGTTAATAGCATGCCAGCAGACGAGATTGGCGGAAAAGTGGGTGATTGGTACGCGATTTACAATATGACTGAAGCGGATGCAGAAGGCGTGGTGACCTTTTCAATTGCATTTGAGGATACCAGTGGTGAAGCTGGTGTCAGCGTTTCTGAGACAACCGACGGTAGCGCTGTAACCTATTGTAGAGAAGGTTGCTCCACAGGGGATAGTTCCCTGGCCGGAGAATGGAAATTAGCCGGGGAAGGTGCTGCTTCTGTAGGCCCATCTGCAGGAAGCGCTGAGTGGTGGGCATCCACTAGTGCTAACGGTGGCGGGCCCGCAGAACGCGCATGCTGGTTTGATGATGTGTTCTACTTTAGCGAAGATGGATCATTCCAGAATCTCATGGATGGTGAAACCTGGGTTGAAGGCTGGCAGGGAGGTACTGATAGCTGTGGTGTCCCTGTTGCACCTCACGATGGTAGCGCGGTAGGAACTTACAGCTATGATGAAGATGCCGGAACGCTGGTAATTAATGGTCGAGGCTCGCACCTGGGGCTGGCCAAAGCGGCTAATGGTTCAGAGTTAGCTGCGCCTGGGGCAGCGCCAGATTCGATTACTTATACGGTTAGCACACTTGACGGTGACAACATGACAGTCACCCTGGAGACTGGAGCTGGCGTATGGTGGACGTTCCGTTTGGCTCGGACACCTAAGTCGCCTTTACTCGGTAAATGGAAATTAGATGGTGAAGGAGCTGCTTCTGTTGGGCCTTCGCCGGAGAGTGCTGAATGGTGGGCTTCAACCTCGGCAAATGGCGCTGGACCGGCTGAGCGTGCTTGCTGGTTTGATGATGTTTATCAATTTGATGCCGATGGGTCCTTCAGTAATGTGATGGATGATGAAACCTGGGTTGAGGGCTGGCAGGGAGGAGTCGATTCCTGTGGCGATCCAGTATCCCCTCATGATGGTAGTAATAATGCGATTTTCCAATACGACGCAGACGCTAGCACGTTGAAACTAACTGGCTTGGGAGCTCATTTAGGCTTGGCAAAGGCAGTCAATGGGGCAGAATTGTCTGCACCAGGATCAGCACCGGGTTCGGTGACATATCAGGTCACTACGCTGGATGGCGATAGCATGACAGTTACGCTGGAGACCGCAGGGGGAGTCTGGTGGACTTTCCGCTTGACGCGAGTTTCGAATTCTCCTCTGATGGGTAACTGGAAGCTGGCTGGCGATGGCGCCGCTTCAGTCGGACCATCTCCTGAAAGTGCAGAATGGTGGGCTTCCACCGCAGCCAATGGCGCCGGCCCCCTAGAGCGTGCCTGTTGGTTCGATGATATTTATAACTTCAGTTCGACAGGTTCCTTCCAGAACTTCATGGCCGGGCAGACCTGGGTTGAAGGCTGGCAGGGAGGCACTGATTCTTGTGGCACCCCAGTGGGTCCTCATGACGGCGTAAATGCAGGCTCGTATGTTTATGATGAAGCTGCCGGAACCCTAACGGTCGATGGAAGGGGTTCACATGTTGGCCTTGCAAAAGCCGTAAATGGCCAGGAATTGAGTAATCCAGCGGATGCTCCTGATTCCATTACTTACACGGTCACGACCTTAGATAGTGACAACGTTACCTTGACTCTTGAAACCGGTGGTGGTGTCTGGTGGACCTTCCGGCTGATGAAAGTCAAGCAATCTGCTTTGGCCGGCAAATGGAAACTCGCCGGTGATGGCGCCGCATCAGTTGGCCCTAATCCGGAAAGTGCTGAATGGTGGGCATCTACTGCTGGAAATGGCGCGGGCCCAGCCGATCGAAGTTGCTGGTTCGACGACGTCTATGATTTTGGTTCGGACGGTTTGTTTGCCAATGACATGGGTGAAGAAACCTGGGTTGAAGGCTGGCAAGGCGGTACTGATTCTTGTGGTACGCCTGTAGGTCCCCATGATGGCAGTGCTGCCGCGGCGTTTGACTATGACGAGGATGCAAGCACTTTGACCCTGATTGGCAAAGGTGCACATTTAGGCTTAGCCAAAGCTGTCAATGGCGCTGAGCTGGGTGCGCCTGGAGCAACGCCAGACTTTGTCACTTATACCGTCGTGACACTCGATGGTGACAATATGATTGTTACTTTGGAAACAGGTGGCGGCGTTTGGTGGACCTTCCGACTTGAGCGGGTGTCTAATTCGGGATTAGCGGGCAACTGGAAACTCGGCGGCGAAGGTGCTGCAGCGGTAGGCCCGACCATGGGGAGTGCGGAATGGTGGGCAGCAACGACAGCCAATGGCGCAGGACCCGCGGAAAGAGCTTGCTGGTTTGACGATGTGGTTCACTTTGGTGCAGATGGTTCGTTCCAGAACTTCATGGATGGAGAAACCTGGGTTGAGGGTTGGCAGGGTGGCACCGATTCATGTGCTGCACCAGTATCACCCCATGATGGATCTTCTGCGGGTAGTTTTGCCTATGAAGAAGTTGATGGTACACCACATCTCGTGATAACAGGGAGAGGCTCTCATCTAGGACTGGCAAAAGCAGTTAATGGCCAGGAGCTAGGTTCTACAGGAGATACTCCAGATTCTGTGGATTACATAGTGACCACCTTGGATGGAACCAATATGACGGTATCGGTTGAAACTGGTGCAGGGGTATGGTGGACGTTTATTTTGACCAAGGAATAATACAACGGTCAAAAGCCTACGAAAATGGAAAGCCGTATTCGCAAGAGTACGGCTTTTATCGTTTGAGGACCGCAGTGTTTTTAGATCGGGTCCCTTGGGTAAGGTAGCAGGCTGGAAAGACTTCCGTTGAGCATCGAAGTTGCCTGCAGGATTCGCCTTGGTTGACTTAGGTGTTTGGTTGGGTGCTAAGGCAGCTGAACTGAGGTCTCTGAAAACTAGCCAGTTGTTTCTGGCCTGGATCAGTCGGATAAGTCAGCTGCTGATTCTAAAAGGGCAAGGAAAGCCTATTTGATCATGCGCGTGCGCGGCAGTATTGTTCAATAAACGTGTTGTGGTCAGGTAACTGCTGGATAATCAAGTCCACTTTTTTCTGCTGATGCTGTATGAATTGGTGCAGTTCCCGGTCGCTCATCATATCCACGATGGGATGATAAGATGCCGGCATGAGGCCCTGCCCAAGCATCACTTGAGTCCAGCTATTTTCGCCGAAAACGTCACCTTCTGCCTGAAAAACGCGTCCAGTTTCACGGAAAAGACTCAAGCGATGTTGAAGAGTATCAGGAATACTCATAGCACTGTTACGGCGCCAGAAGGCGGTATCAGTTCGCTCGGTGAGATGGTAGTGCATGATAATGAAGTCGCGAATAAATTCGAATTCAGCTGTCATCTGGCGATTGAATTCACGTTGATCAGAAGTATTTACACCACCATAAGGAAACATTTGCATCAAGCGTATTATACCTCGTTGAATGAGGTGAATACTGGTAGATTCAAGCGGTTCAAGAAAGCCGGCAGCAAGGCCTAGAGCCACGCAGTTTTTACTCCAATGCCTATGGCGTTGTCCTGTCCGAAAGGGAATCACCCGAGGCTCGATAAGCGTATCGCCCTCGACGCCATCGAGTAATCGATGGGTGGCTTCATCGTCGCTTAGATATTCACTGGAGAAGACCAGGCCGTTACCAACTCTGGATTGTAATGGAATACGCCACTGCCAGCCGCTTTCCTGAGCGATTGACCGAGTGTAAGGAATGGGCGGTGAAACTGATTGGGTCTGGACTGCGACGGCTCGGTCGCAAGGTAACCAGTGAGACCAGTCCTGGTAGTCAGTGTGCAGGGTCTTGTCAATGAGCAGGCCAGCGAAACCACTGCAATCTATGAAAAAGTCACCTTCGACTATCTGGCCGTCATCTAGGCGTAATGACCTGATATCGCCCTGATCAGCTTGATCTACCTGGACCACTTTTCCTTCGATGCGTCGGGCTCCGTGGGATTCTGCGAGCTGTCTTAAATAGCGCCCGTAGCGGGTAGCATCGATATGGTAGGCGTAATTAAGCCCATTTTCTTTTAACAGGCCAAATTTTCCGGCTTGAGCCGCCATCAATTCCGGCGAATATCTTCCATACTCTTCGGTTAGCCCCAGAGTCTTGGCTTTAACCCAGAAATGTTGGAAACCAGCTGCCCAGCATGATTGGCCGGTATAGCCGAAAGCATGAATATACTGGTGGTTTAGTTGTTTCCAGTTTTCAAAGGCAATACCCAGTTTGATGGTGCCCTGAACTTCTCTGAGGAATTCGGCTTCATTTATCTGTAGAAGTTGATGCAGCGCAAAAAAAGTCGGTATGGTGGCTTCGCCAACACCTATACTTCCGATTTGGTCAGATTCGACCAGACTGATTCGTAGATTTCTCCCGATTAGTTTAGTCAGCGCTGCTGCTGTCATCCAACCTGCTGTTCCGCCGCCGACGATCACCACCTTTCTGATCGCTTGATTGTTCATTGGGCATCGCGTCCTTGTGTCATCATTGTAAATTTTCCCGAAGGAACGCCTTCAGATCTTTTGCGCTGTTTTTTTCAAGGGGGTTAAGAATGCCCCTTGCTTGCATCGGAATATGATCGGTGGTCTTTGATCCGTTGTTAAACACGTAATGATTAAAGAGTTGTTGCCAGGCAGTTCGCTGCTCAGGTGGCAAGTCTCGTAACGCCAGGATGGCATGTTGTAAAGCATTTAGAGGAGCACCGAGGTAGTCAGGTGAACTGCGCCACCAGTAGTTAACCAAGACATTAAACTCTTCCAGGGCTTCGATGTGGTGCCACCACATACTGGGTATTATTAATGCATCCCCGGCTGTCAACTCAGCGCTTTGAGCCTGTGCCAGGGCGTCTTCAAATCTGGGATGGGCTACCAGGTCAGGTTGTTTGAAATCGATCAGGCTGATGGGTTGGCCAGCAGGGGTAAAATCAAGCGGGCCGATATACAGGTTTTCGATTTGCTCCGGCGGGAATAATGTCACCTTGCGTCGACCAGCAACAACACAGGCTAAATTACTCGGGAAATCAAAATGAGCGGCTACCTGGGACTGGTTACCCAGCCATATGCTGGCGAGTGGGTTGAGGTCGTGCAGGGCTACATCGTTATCATCCCTGAACCCTGGGAGCCAGTGATCGACATTAGTTGAGCCCACGTAAAGGGTGGGAGGTGCTGGCTCGGCTATATAGTCGATGATCTGTTGGATGGCGTCGCTCAGCCCCATACGCTTGTACTGGAAATTAAATCCGCTGAAGTCTTCATTGTAAAAAAGCCGGCCACCTTCGGCTGCAGGAGCGATCATTGCCGTAATCGCGGCACCGCCGTCAAGTTTCATTAAATACTCGGCAAGGTCTAGATTTGAGCTTTGAGCTGCGGCAACTGCTGGCCAGTGCTTGACGAAATCTCGCAGTACTACAGGTTCAGAGCTATGCTGTAATTCTGTTGTCAGTTCCCGGTTGTCTCTGGCTTGTATGCACCTGATTTCTTTCATATCAGCAGTATCGGGTATTGAGAGACTGGTTTGATAGATAATGCACGTTATGGCCTGTCTTTTCTGTCAATCAGCGGTCTGAGTCGAGACAGCGATGCGATGGCCATAAAGAGGGGTTGTAAGTAACCTTGCTTGTTCAAGTCGGCCAGAGCATCTCCTGCGAGGTTATATAGGGCTGATTCATTGATGGAGTAAAAATGGCTAATACTCTTTTTCGATCCATTATTAAAAGTAATATCTAAATTCAGTGATTCCAGGAGGTCGTATTTTAGAAGCGCTTGTTGGAAATTTTCGTTGTGCTGATGCGCGCGGTGAATGTTTTTCATTAATTCGATGGCTTCCTGCAGGAAAACTGACGGCTCGCCATTGTCTAGGAACAGCTGCTCTCCCTGGCTTTCATTGACCCGAGGGTGATCCATATCGATAGAAATCACGGGTTGGGTGTTTTCTGGGGATGCGGGATCTACACCTTGACGTGCGATCAGGAAAGGTTGGCGCCTAATCATCATTGGCAGGTAGCTTGCATCCCAGCTACGGTTATTAAGGAACAGGTTCTCTTCGGCCTCAAAGCCAAACAGGGCGGTAGCAAGAAATTGCCCGGAATCAGGATCCTTGATGAAGAAAATAGGGTAACAGGATTGAATATCTCTAAATTCTAAGGGGAAGGTCTGTGTGTACATCAAGCTGTCGCCGAGGCTGGCATGGTAGTCTGTTATTACCCGAGTCCGCTGATGTCGGGAGGCACTGACGATCTGGAAGCTGCTCATAAGGTTAACTCGTTTTACGTGATTTTTATTCCGCCTGAACTAAATTTTCTGTAGGCCAAATGTGTTGATTTTATTAATTAGCTCGCGATTAGATGGCAACGATGATTTTAACTTGGCTGCCCGCTCGGCATTTTCCTGAAACAGGCCGGAAGCTAATTTAGCGGCATTTTGCTCGGTTTTCCGTTCGGTATGACTGGACAGTGTTTTAAAGCCCATCCCATATAAAACATACTGAAAACTGGCAGAAGGAAATAGTTCGTCAACCTGCCGGGTGTCATAATGCCAGGGACTGTTGTACCGCCACAATTCTATTGCCTCCTTCAGGCTATCGGGCACACTCGAACCAATAAGGTTGTCCGACCAATAAGGTAGCTGTTTCTTTTTGGTGAGTACATAGTGCAGTTTCAGGAAATCGATGATCCTCTCCCAACGGAATAGGAACTTCTCATTGAATCGTTTAGCAACGATATCCATGATCGAGCGCCTGGCTGGTAGTTGTTCCGCGATCATGGCCGCGGAAAGTTCTACCAGCACCAGGGCCGAGGCCTCGAGTGGTTCGATAAATCCTGCCGACATACCGATGGCGACACAGTTCTTATGCCAGAATTTCTGTCTGAAACCGGGTTCAAAAGTTAGTTTGCGGAGGCTGACCTGTTTCGCGTAGGCGGTAGTTGTCAGGCTTTCAATATGATTGATGAGATCGACGCTGGCTTCATCCTCAGTGGTGTGTTCTGAGGAGTAAACATGGCCAACACCTCGACGGTTGGACAAGCCTATGTCCCAGATCCATCCGGCTTGCTGAGCAGTCGAAAGGGTGCATGATTCAATCGGTGCATCCTCTGTGGGGTAAGCTACCTGGGTTGCCAGGGCGCTGTTATTAAAAAGAATATGGGATTTTTGTTGTAGCGGGATACCGTAGAATTTACCCAGTAGTAGAGCCCTTGAACCAGTGCAGTCTATGAATAGGTCGCCGCTGATGGGATTAGTGCGGTCTGTCGATATTGATTCGATATCACTATTTTCGGAGGCATTAACCTCAGTCACGGTTGCTTCAATGTGTTCGACCCCTAGAATGTCAATACAGTGGCGTTTTAACATGGCTGCAAATTTTGTAGCGTTTAGATGGTACCCATAATTGACATTGAAAGCGTATTCGGGGGTGGTAATTTGCTTCGGTGCTAATCGTTCGGAAAACAGTTGGGTCTGTGGGCATACAGCTTCAGCAAAGCTTGGTCGTTCAGTGTGAGCGAGCCAGTGGGGAGCCAGATTGATGTCAGCGTAGCGATGCGGCACTGTAAATGGATGTGCGTAGGTATCCCCTTTTCCGGTGGCCCAGTCTTTAAAATAGGTGCCCTGTTTGAAGCTGGCATCGCAACTTTTTAGGAAATCGGTTTCACTGATGCCGATCTTCTCAAGGGTGTTTCTCATGGACGGCCAGGTACCTTCGCCGACTCCGATAGTACTGATATCTGGTGATTCAATGAGTGTGAGCTGGAACCCCTCAGAGCTGGCTGGTTTCGATATACAGTGTTCTGCAGCAATGATTCCTGCCGTTAGCCAGCCCGCGCTGCCGCCACCGACGATAACAATCTTGATGATTGGATCGTTCATATGATCAATATGGGTATGAATTCAGGCAAGGCGTTGGTGTGCAAATCAGGCATGAGTCTTCTAAGGCAGTTTGATGATGAGAATTCGTATAATCTAATTGACACAATGCAGATTCATTGTAAAACCTTATCCAGGTAGATGACACAAAAAAAGAAGCCGCTTACATGAAGCGGCTTCTTTCTGGGACTGCACCTGAGTACCGTATTACCTGAAGCTATAGCGTAGCCCGATGTCATATCTGGCGCCACCCTGCACAGCTTGAAGGACTTGGTCTTGGGTTAGTCCGTAAACATGAACCGTTGACTCTGTAACGTTTAATCCTGAGAAATAAACCGTAAGCCTTTCAGTTGCCTGGTAGGTGATGCCAACATCAAGTTGACCATAAGCTTTAACATTGGTTGGGTTAGTTGTGGTTCCCTGGCCTTGGCCAACACCTGCCAAGAAGTCATCCCGCCAGTTATAAGCTAGACGCACCTGCAGTTTATTCTTATCGTAGAAACCGATTAGGTTGGCAGAGTCACTCAGGCCATTTAGGACGAACTGTCCTTCTAATGAATTGGTGTTGTCGTAACCAACGTCAGCACTGGCGAAGGTCGCGTTAGCGATAAACCCATAACCTGAGTCGCCGAAGTTATGCTGCAGATTAACCTCAACACCATCAACCTTGGCTTGCTTCTGATTGACCGGACGTGTCAGTGTCCAAACAATCGAGGGGTCCCCTTCGACACCTAAAATGGTATCGCCGTCGACAGCCGGGTTATCCTGGTAGTTATCGAGGATATATTGGCCAACCGCTGTGTAGTTATCGGGGTTAAGACCGCTATCAGCGATAGCCTGATCCCAGAGTGCGCCACCAATAATGTTTGGAATTTCAAACAGGGTATCTTCTTGCAATCCAGAGCCAATGAAGTTCTTAACATCTTTTTCGAAATAGCCTATCGAGAAGTAACTGCTGTCACCGTAGTACCACTCAAGTGAGACATCAATGTTGGCTGACTGAATGGGTACCAATCCGGGATTGCCCGCTGAAGCCTGAGCATTGATCCCAGGATAATACTGGGTGCTGCTTGCCGTCAGTCCGCCTTTAATATCATCATAGTTTGGGCGGGTAATCGTTTCACTATATGAAGCGCGTAGTATGACATCCTCCATTACCTCGATATCTAAATCGATACTCGGCAGTAGCAGATCATATTCACCTGTGAAATCTTCGAAGCCGGAGATGGCGTTGCCGGCTGAATCAGAAGCTTCTGTAATATAGAGTTCGTTGCCCGCTTTTGACCAGCGAGAACCGTCATAAAGAATTGAGAAAGCAGCTGAAGCCACCTCTGTCTCTTCGTAGCGGACACCAGCATGGAAGTTGGCAGGCATGGTACCAATGTCACCGCTCCAATTTAAACGGATATAGGCAGCAACAGAATCTTCTACTGTACGGATGTCATTGGGCCATTCTGTTGATGCGCAGTAACCGGTTCCGCAGTCGCCAACCGATTCATAAGCGACTCCACTCGCTGCATAGTCGGCTTCGCCAGCTGCTTGCAGGTCGGCAAGGCTCGCTGAAAAGAACTCGGTTTGCAGACGAGAATCATTGCCACCTGAAAGTTGATCGAACTGGCCTTCAATACTGGATCTAACTACGATATCTGCCAAATCACCTGGATCAGTTATCCCACCCCAGTTGTTCAGTTGGATAAAGTTAGATACCGAGCGATTGTCAACTTTGCTGACCTGAACGCCAAAATCGATGCTAGAGCTATCAATAAAGTCCCATGTGCCACTTAGTTTTGCCTGATCTATGTTCATCCAGGCAGCATCATTTCTAAAAACGCTACCTGTAATGATCATGTCATTAGCATAAATTGGCCGGTTTTCCTCTCCTCCTGAATTAAGGTTTAACTCCATAATGGGTAGTTCGGATCCCGTGATAATGGATTGGCCGACTTTGTTGAAGGTGGCTATGGTGATCAGGGCTTCGGTGCCGTTAGGGCCATTTGCGCCAGTCTCGGCGCTCGAATTGTGGTAGTCAAGCTGCAGGGAAAGGTCGTCATTGACCTGCCAGTCCAGATTGAAGCCCATAGACTCATTGAAGTTAATTTGGCCATCTTCGCCATTTCCCATGGCGAAATCGGCGTTATCTACGACCTCGCTGTAGTAAACAGGACTGGCGTTGGGTCCACTGGTCCATTCACTGGACTGCGATACCGCTGCGGTATTAGAAAACCAGGCAGAAAGATCACTATAGGAACGCTCGAGGGTATATTCCGAACGTATGTAATCTACGGTTGCAATGATGTCGTCCGAAGGCGCTACCTGAAGAACTAACTGCCCATTGGTCCTTCTAGACTCATATTCAGCAATATTGTAAGCCATCGACTGAGGCAAAGAATAAGTCTCGTCAGCGGACTGGGGACGATTGATTTGGTATTCATCATTAGCGAGCTTGGCGTCAGTTGAGCCATTAGGCAGGATGTCGTCGCCAGGTCGTGTATACCAGCCGCCAACACTGGCTGCATTAACACCGTTGTTGCGTTTTTGATTGGTTGCAGTGATAGCGATGCCGATAGTCCCGTCTGCGAAGCTATCCATATAAATACCTGAAAACTCGGGCGTGTTGTCCTGGCCAGTCCTGGTAGAGGTGTCGCTTACTGATTTGATTGCAAAACTCGCCGCTGGGTCTGACATTAGTGGTTTCGGGGTTGAGATATTGATGGTCGAACCAATACCACCTGAAGGAACATCTGCGCGGCCAGTCTTATAAATTTGGACACCGGCAACGCCTTCTGATGCAAGGTCGCCGAAATCAAAGGAACGGCTTGATCCATTATGGGTTGGCATCTGACGACCGTTTACGGTCACAAGATTATACTCAGGGCCAAAGCCTCGCACGGTCACCTGGCTGCCTTCACCGCGTTGTCTCGAGATAGACACTCCTGTTATTCGCTGGAGTGACTCGGCCAGGTTAGCATCAGGAAATTTACCCATTTCTTCAGCTGAAATAGCATCGACTACACCCATGGCATCTCGTTTGATATCCATTGAACGCCGAAGGCTGCCCTTAATACCTGTTACAACTACTTCTTCCATTACGTTGCCATCGGTACCTGTGCTGTCTGCCGCAAGGACTGGCATAACATTTCCGGCCATTGCTAGCGCTACGCTGCTACAAAGTATTTTCCGTTTGAATACCATGCTGTTTTAACCCCCTCTGTGGAACTTATCTCGTTTCGAGATTCATTTTCTTTAAATGCCTTTATATAGACATCTTAGTAGTCAATGCCTTTGCTTAGACATCTTTACAAAGAGATGCTAACGCCTCAAATATTGAAACTCATTGTTTTTGAGACTAACAGGTCAAATATGCGATAACGGGGACGCAGTGCACCAAATTATCGATAAATCTCAAGCTTTCATTGAAAAAATCGCGTTTTAGTTAAAATTTTAGCCTGCACAGATAAAAAAATCGTAAGACAGTTTGGTTCGTTGGTGGGGCCTTCGCCGGTTTAATTGGAATCAAAGCAACCATTGTTCTATCTGGTAAGTCGGAGAGAGGTTGCCTTATAAGCGTGCGCGAGATGCTCGCCTGTTCTTCGAAATAGCGCTAGAGCTGGTTACCGACGGTTAATCTGGTTTGTAAGTGCTTTAAACAGGTGTTCATTAAATTGATTGCTTGAATACAGGAAGTACTCCTAGCCGGTGGTATTAAGACGTTTTTTAAGGACTGATAATAAAAATAAAGGAGAAATGATACAAAAGGTATTGACAGCGTTGTCATATAGGCATAAAACATAGATGACACCGCTGTCATTTTTGCTGCAGACAATGCGGAAAACCATTATAGAATAAGGATCGGGTGGATTAATGATGTCCAGTAGCTATTTATTCAATACCCAAAGTGAGAAGAACGCTGAAGTAATGCTCTCTGTTGTAGTTGGATGTGGTGGCAAAAAAACTGCAGTCCCATTAGAGAAGATGCTAAGTGATGTAGAACACCTGCAAGTCGTTGCTAGTTGCTCTGAGGGTGATGAGGCATTGCAGGCTTGTCTTGAGCATCGCCCTGATTTGGTTTTCCTGGATATCCAGATGCCTGGGCTAAGTGCAATAAATGTTGCCGCAAGCCTTCAGTCAAGGAGGATGCCCAAAATCGTGTTTGTTACTGAGGCAGCTTCCTGTACAGGCAAAATGCAGGGTCTCTATGCTTTTGATTATAACCTTAAACCTTTAGACGACCAGACTTTAAGTAGTACCGTCACTAGAACCATTGATAGAAAAACCTGTGTCTCCAGAGGCTTAACTATCAATGGGCACAACGCCAGGGACTCAATCGTCACGTCGCTTGAGCAGGCTAGAATCGGAGACAATAGTCTGCGGTCGCGCCAGAACAGGATGAGTCGTAAGTTACTAGTACGGGACTCCGGTATGGTTAAGTTGGTACCTTTTGATGATATCGAATGGGTCGATGCGGCCGGGGATTATATGTGTGTCCACGCAAACGGTGAGACTCTGGTCATGCGAAGTACCTTGCGAGAGTTAATGGGCAAGTTAGACGATCGAATATTTGCCAGAATTCATCGATCTACGATTGTTAATGTGGAAAAAATAGTCAGTTTGACGGCCTTGCCTAAAGGTGCTGGCATGCTGAAATTGTCAGTTGGTAAGTCACTCAAAGTGAGCCGCAATTATCGCGATTCCGTTAGAGGGTTGTTTCAATAATCTGAAGCCCTTTCCGGGTTAGTCCTTGAACCCGTTGGACTGTGTTAACGCTCCAGGTACCTGTCATCACGTCGTGAAGTCAATAGCATTAATTCGTATTGGTGTGACTATACCGATTCCAAAGAAGCACTATTATGTAATAGGAGCAACTGAAAGCCATGGCTAGGTCAAAGTTTATTATTCTCGCTGTGCTGGTCAGCTTCTTAGCGTCGTGCTATCAATCCAGTCAATTACCTATAGAAGTCCAGACGCTGGGGCCATCAGCAGCAGAAATATTTGGAAACCCAGACTACCCTGCATTCTCGTACGGTGGTTATCGGGGAAAATCTCGAGAACAAACACCGACCCGGGCGGAATTAGCAGAGGATATGAAAATATTGTCTGCTATGGGTATTAGAATTTTACGCACTTATAACACTTCCCAGTATCCTCAGGCAGCCAGGCTATTGTCGGTAATACGAGAATTAAAACGCGCTGATCCTGATTTTGAGATGTACGTGATGCTTGGAGCCTGGATCGAGGCAGAAAATGCCTGGACTGGCGGTGTTAATCACAAAAAGGGCAATACCGAAAATAATACCGCTGAGATTGATGCCGCGGTCGGGCTGGCTATCGAATACCCGGATATCGTTAAAGCTATTGCTGTTGGTAATGAAGCAATGGTGCAATGGGCTGCACAATATTTTGTCTACCCGGAAATTATTCTTAAATGGGTTAATTATTTGCAAATGTTGAAGCACTCTAAAGTGCTCTCAGCTGATCTCTGGATAACCAGTTCAGATAATTATGAATCATGGGGAGGCGGTGCAGAGCATTACCACACAGCAGACCTGAAAGCGCTGATTGGAGCAGTTGATTTTGTCTCCGTGCATACTTATCCATTTCATGACTCGTATTATAATCAAGCTTATTGGGGTGTATTAGAGAGCGAGGAGGAGCTCTCGGATAGTGCCATGATAGAAGCAACCATGTTGCGCGCCAGTCAATACGCTATCCAGCAATATGAAAACGTTGTTAGCTATATCTCCAGCCTGGGATTAGAAAAACCAGTGCATATAGGAGAAACCGGTTGGTCCTCGTTATCTGGCGGGGTCTATGGTGAAAAGGGATCTAGAGCGGCCGATGAATACAAGGAAAAGCTGTATTACCAGTATGTCCGAGACTGGTCAGATACAAATGGGATCAGCTGCTTTTATTTTGAGGCATTTGATGAACAGTGGAAGGCCAGAGAGGATCCGTTAAATTCCGAGAATCACTTTGGATTGATCACAATACATAACGAAGTCAAGTACATCCTCTGGGACATGCTGGACCAAGGTCGTTTCGATGGCTTAACCAGAAATGGCATAGCACTAATCAAGAGTTACGGTGGTGATGAAAAGGCGCTCATGAAGGACGTGCTAAGACCTCCACTTAAGCGTGAGATGAGTGTCCGCAGGATAACAAATGTTAATAACGAGGCGGTAATTGGTCAGGCGGTTTTGGAGGCAAATTATGTAGTGATTCACGAGTCCATGGCGCCATCCATGGATACCAGTGTGACCTATCCGAGTAGTAGCCTGAAGCTCAACCCTTGGGAAGGAACCAGCAGTATAGAAATGTCCCCCCAAGGGATAATAAAGGTAGTAACTGGCAGGAGCGACTGGTGGGGTAGTGCCCTGGAAATTGAGAATGACACGGGGGAGAATCTTTCTGCATTTGCCTCGGGTTATCTTCATTTTGATATCAGGGGCGATGCCGGCCTTGAATTTAATATTGGTTTTCAGACAGGAAAATATCTGGCTGGGACACAGGTTAATAACTTTGTGGCGTTTGCAACGAATACTGACAATGTCTTAAATGAGCAATGGGTAAGTTATTCCTTTCCCATAATGGAGCTAAATCGAGGTGCGGATTTAACTGATGTAAGCAGCGTTTTATATCTTTGGAGCGATACTCGCGCCGAGCACAAACAGATTAATATCAGAAACGTTTATTATTCAAGATAGTAAAACAAAGCGAGATTTGAGCTTTATCTGAACAGGTTTACCATTTAGTTTGCTTGCCTGAAATACAGCCGTGATAATTTTGCCAACATGGAATTGCTTTTTCCTGTTCACCTTCCTGTGTCAAACTGCAGGCACAGTATTAAGAGATAGTTCATTGTGAACGAAAGCTTCCCTGGTCCGAAAACGCTCGCAGCGCTGAAACGAGGTATACCGCTGTTTAAAAATGGTTTGAGGTTTGATGCTGAGTTAGCCCAGGCAGGGCGACGTGGATTTCGCTCAATCCGTCAGATTGTGATTGATAAAGCAGCAGGTGACTTCGTCTGGGACCTCGACGGTAGGCGTTATATCGACTTTCAGAATGGTTGGGCCACCAACCCACTGGGTAACTGCCATCCTGAGATTCTAGAGGCCGTCGAGGCAGCTAATCGGCGGTTTGGTTTTCACTTTGATCATCCGCTGCGCTATGACCTGGCTGAAATGCTTGCCGATATCATGCCTGGCAAGGCGCTGCCAAGAACCAATTATGAAGTGTCAGGTACTGAGGCAGCCGAAGCGGCTGTCCACCTGGCGCTGACACATACAAAGCGACGCTACATCATTACCTTCAGTTCTTCCTACCACGGCATGGGCCTGGCGACTAAAGTTCTTAGCGGACTTGATGCAGGCTATGGCACTTACCTCGAAGGCTGGGGCGGTGGTGTGATTAAGGCACCGTACCCATACAGTGAGGGCATACCGGCCGGTATGAGCGAAGCTCAGTATACCGAATATTGTCTCTGGTATCTTGATAACCATATTCCTTCCAGTGTTGCAGCAGTAGATAATATTGCCGGTATTCTTATCGAGCCGGGCCTGGCGGAAGGGGGCAACTGGATTCCTTCAACCCGTTTCCTGAAGGGTATCCGCGAGATTTGTGATCGGAATGATTGGCTTATGATCTCCGATGAAGTATTGACCGGACTGGGCCGAACCGGTCGAACCTGGGGTATTGACCATTATGAAGTCATACCCGATATCCTTATCTACGGTAAGAATCTGTCCGGTGGTATCGCGCCGTTATGTGGAATTTCAGCTCGCGATGACATTATGGGCGATAACAAGGGCTTTGCATCGGGTTCGACTTTTGCCGGTATGCCTGCAGGCTGTGCGGCAGCTATAGCTACGCTACAGATTTTCGAGCGGGACCAGGTGATTGCCCATGCCAGGCGACTCGGACAGGTTGCCATTGATATTATGCGTGGCTGGGAGTCGTTCTCGATTGTGCGTCAGGTGCGCGGTAACGGCTTGTTACTGGGCGTGAGTTTTCGTAAACCAGGCGATGCAGATACTGCTGAAGAAGACTGGTGGACGGCACGTGCAGTGCGTTCAAAGATGTTGGAGAACGGTGTATGGGCTATTTCAGATCATGAAGATACTATTCGTATGTATCCTGCACTCAATATGGAAGAGTCCACGCTTCGGGAAGGGTTGCAGGTGATGCAGCAGGCCATCGCCGATGTAGAGGAACAGGGTCATGCCGAAGGCGATACGCCGGCCTATCCATCTGGTGTTTCAGGCTTTTAGTCAGCGATTTTTAAATGGCAGAACACCCCTGATTAGGTCCCTGGCCAGCAGGTTTGTTCTCGTAGTTACCACCACTGTCTAGGCATCGGCCTGGGTATCGATCTCTGGTCACGCGGTTGAGCCCGGATAGCAGGCCTACGACCCGAACTCTGGTTCTTGATGGTGATGTTTACAGGTTAAACAGGTCCTTCCAGAACGCCATCATATCGTCGTCAAAGGCCTTTGCCTGGTCTCTCTGTGAACCCAGTTGAGCGCCCCTTCTTCCATGACCAGTTTTGACCGAATATAACATGAGATCACGCTCGGTCAGGTTCTGATCCGGCAAAGAAGTTCTTGGATCAATCAGGGTACCATCATCATCAATATAGACAGTAGGTGCGCCTGGTGATACGGATGCATCGTCTATCATCTCAACAGGAGTATCTCGGTCAAAACTATGTTGGGCGTCCGCGAATAACCTGAAGCTGGCATCGCCACCGAGTAGTTGTATGGCGTGGATGTGCCCCTGAACCTGCTGCGGTAGACACCATTCATCGCGCTCACCAATGACTGCCCTGATTCGGCTTTGGCCCACTTTTGGATGCAGGAACTGATGGCCAGACCAGGGATAGGCGGCATAGATACCCAGCAGGCTGAAGTCGTCCTGCATAAACTGGGAAATACTGGCTGCGGACAGAACTGCTGAGCCGCCTCGGCTATGGCCCTGCGCACCGATCCGGGTTGCATCAATCTCATCTGATTCAAGAAGGGTCTTGGCAGTTGCTAGAACGTCCCAGGCACTGGCTGCGAAGGTATACTGGGCCTGATTGGCGACGGTTGAGGTCACCCCGCGGGAGCCGAACGGATCGATTACGCAGGTGGCTATGCTACTGCTGGTAAAGTGCTCTGCCTTGTTAATATGAGAGGGTGCTATGCCCAGGCTACCCGGAACGACTATGACAACCGGGAAAGGCCCAGGGCCTCTGGGTATAAACAATTTACCGAAGATTTCAACAGGCGGGATCTCGCTGGGCTCGGTGATAGCCTGATGATAACTGCGCGGGTTTCCCGTATTGATGGAGATAGTCTCTGCTTGAATACCGGAGCTCAGGTAAATACTTTCATGGTCAGGTTCTGATGTCATATCTGCCTCATTGCTGGTTCAGTGGTTTGCACGCTACGAGTAGTTTCACGATTCATATTCCGGATGGTTGCAATTTAAAGAGTTTAAGTTGCAGGTACTGGTATCACTAATGGTTTTTTGTTCGACTCTCGCCAAGCTTATTGAAACTGGTTATCTGTGATGGGCTGAATAGGTAACGTTTCTGCCCAGGACAGCAGGTGATCAGGATAAATCATCGACAAAGGTTGTTTCACTGTTAACCTTCTGACACAAAGGTTTGCTTAACCATCATTGCTGGAAGCTATGCTGCATTTTTTTGAACAATAGCTGCTGGAGATCGGCTGAGCGATGTGTTCGAAACCTTGAGTCATCACATTTGGACCCTAGGTTGCTGTCCAGGTTGCCGGGTCACCAGGTAAATGCCCGCCGAGATCAATGCCGACTTCTCTTGCAACCAGTTCGTTCAGCTTGGTATTCAACTCCATGACCAGGCCTCTGTGCTGTTCTGGGTGGTGTGCCAGATTATTTAATTCATCCGGGTCATTAATTACATCATAGAGTTCCAGGTCGTTGCGACCCACCAGGACTTCCCAGGTATTTGCAAGGTGGTGGTCTCCCGGGGTAAACCAGCGGGAAAATTTGTAACGACCGTCAAATACCCCGCGGCCGAGCGTGCGCGAATCGAACTGGATGAAGTCTTCTGGGAAGTCAAACTGCCTTGCCGGAGCCCCTTGGTCCTCAGCTCTTTTTGCTGACATTCTGATTTTGTCCAGACGCGGATTACCCTGAGTGGTGTTACTGAAATTAACCAGTAATTCCTGCCGGGGGTTGTTGTTACTTCTGCCTAAAATAAAGTCACTATGATCATAGCCTTTTAGTTCAGGGTTGTTTGCCAGCGGGTTTGCTCCTACTAGCCCCAGCAAGGTGGGTGTGAGGTCTAGAGCGCTGAATAATCTCTTCGAACTGGTACCGGTTGAACCTTGCGGATGGCGGATTGACATGGGCACATTGATATTTTCACGGTACATGAAGGGACCCTTGTGTCGTATGCCGTGGGCACCGGCCATTTCGCCATGGTCCGAGGTCATAACGATGATGGTGTCGTCCATCAAGCCTGTGTCCCCTAGATATTGCATGAGTGAGCCGATTACCTTATCTGAGTCGAGCAGGCAGGCAGCATAGTAATTCAGTACCCTTTGATGCGCTGGAGCATCGTTTGGGTCTAGTTGGCCATAGAAATATTGTGCCTGGTCAAGAAATAGCTGCTGTGCTTCTGGTTTGCTTGACAGGTCGTCGCCAAAACTGGCCGGGAGTTCAAACCCGAAGTCATGATTGTAAGGGTACTGATCCATGGCCGGGGCCATGTCGCTGACTAAACCAGGGCGCAGGCGGGTAGCTGCCTGCTTGCCATTGGCATCTAACCACATAACATCGTGGGGATTGTGAAAGTTAATAGCGAGAAGCCAGGGATCAGCATCTTCCTGCTGTCGTTGCCTGTTCATAAAGTCCTGAGCATCTGCGAGGATATCCCTGTCATCGTTTGCGCCTTGATAAACAAGGCCGCCGGTATCGTTACCATTTTGCCACTCGTCAAAGCCGAACGACTTCAGTGCTTGCCGATTGTCCGAGAGACCTGAAGAATTAACGGATGACAAATGCCACTTACCTTTGTAGGCGGTCTTGTATCCGAGATCTTTGAAGCGTTGACCTAAGGTAGGTGTTTTTAAAGGATTTAGATCGACCGCACCATCCCCGTAACCCGGATTATTGAATAGCCGGGTTTTTTGTACATGCTGTCCGGTGTAAATGACACTACGTGAAGGCGCGCATGAAAGAGAGGCAATATGATATTGCTCGAAAGCGACTGCCGAGTGGTCGAATTTGCGTCGTGCCGGTAGGTTGAGATTTTCGGGCAGGGTCAGCCGGGCTCGTTCTTGATCAGTGACAATGATGAGCACATTTTTGCGTTGGGCTGCTTTCCTATTGGCACTCGAAGGCTTCATTGATACTGCCATGGAAGGCCCCAGCAGTGCTGTGGAAGCGGCCGCGGCAAGGCCTTTAGAAACCTGTCTTCGTGTGACTTTCATCGGATACAATCCTCCTTGATACCTTCAATCAACTTTCAACTTTCAACTTATCGGCTGGGTTTGTACTGGCAGCCTGGCTGCAATAGTTATGATTATAGATTACCCGATGCCGAATATACCGGTCGAGCCAAATCACCTGCTCAGTTTACGGTTTCTAGATGCCGGTTAGTCGCTGTTCTCAACTGAGGATGACAAATTCACCTGGGCGGTTTGTTTGGGCTTGATTAATGCGTTTAATACCTTAAATTGCAAATTGATCTGTTTTACTCGAGTACCGGTTTTGACGCCAATAGTCGTGGTCTGATGAGGTTTAATGGATAGTAAATCAGCATGACTGGTGAAGGTATATTGGCTGTTATTGCTGACCTGGAAGTCAGCATCGGAATGATTGCTTATTTCAACCTGTAGAATCTGAGACTTGTCTATATATCGGGCATCACTGATTTCCAGCGAGGCGGCAAGCAGTTCGTCCAAGTGTGGCTTGTGACCGATTAACAGATTATTGAACCAGACAATGGTTCTGCCTTTAAAAAGTG
>Ga0233433_10000850_pt1 | contig 31641 bp, 29 predicted proteins | sample SI_122_August201_5_FD_179868 | JGI IMG/M metagenome (GOLD analysis project Ga0233433, IMG submission 179868) | Seawater microbial communities from Saanich Inlet, British Columbia, Canada - SI_122_August2016_100_MG | ecosystem: Environmental > Aquatic > Marine > Inlet | place: Canada: British...
AGAACCACTCAGCTGCCCAAGCGAGACTGATCTGATGCAGCCTTATCTGAACGATATGCCAGAAGAACAAAGAACACTAGCCAACCGGCCCAAGCCAATTGAAATGCGCTATGTAGATGACAGTGTTGAATTCAGCAAGGCAGCCAAAGAGCCCATCCAGCGAGTCTGGATAAAAACAGTAGACACCATGCCGGCAGATATCCGGCTAAATCAATGCCTGTTAGCCTATGCCTCTGATATGACACTCATCGATACCAGTTATCGTCCCCACGGCATCAGCTGGCACGATGACAACTTTCAGGTGGCCAGTCTTGATCATGCCATGTGGTTCCACAAACCTTTCACCATCGATGACTGGTTGCTATATTATCAGGACAGTCCATTTTCCGGTGGAGCACGTGGCTTCAGTCGAGGCACTTTCTACAACCGGCAGGGCGAGCTGATCGCTTCCTGCGCGCAGGAAGGACTAATAAGGTTATACAATGAAAATTGAATATATCAAGCGTACTCGAGACTACTATCGGGCTCAGGGGTTCAAGCAGGACTATCAGTGGGCCAGCAACAACCAAACGCCTTTCCAGCCTTTGCTGAAACCACTTACCGATAGTGTCGTCACACTGGTGACCACCGCCGTAACCGAACCGGACATACCCAAGCCCATCCGCGCGGCGAAAAGTTATTCCTTTGCTTCCGTACCAAAGGCCTTTGAGACCAGCGAGCTCTCCTGGGATAAGCAGACCACCCATACTCGAGACCGTAGCTCTTACTTCCCTATGGAAATACTCCAGGACCTGGCTGCTGAAGGCACGATAGGCGCGTTAGCTGAGCGGTATCATTTCGTTCCAACCGAATACAGCCAGAGTAATACCATCGAAAAAGATGCCCCTGCGACAGTAAATGCTTGCCTGCAGGATGCCGTCGATGTGGCGATTCTCATTCCACTGTGACCAGTCTGCCATCAGACCGTCAGTTTGACGGCCAGAGCACTTGAACAAAACGGTATCAGCACAGTGGTAATTGGTTCAGCATGGGATATATTAAAAAGCTGTGGCACACCTCGAGTTCTCTACAATGACCTGCCCTTAGGCAACCCGGTGGGTAAACCGTTTGACCGCTCCATGCAGAGCACCACGCTGCGCTCCGCTCTGCAGCTACTGACAGAGGCAAGCCAGGCACCCACCTATCAGGTATCGCCATTTCAATGGGCAGAAGACCCGGAATGGAAACAGCAGTTCATGGAAATTAAACCCGAAATGCATGCTACGTTAAGAAAGATGGGCGATGAAAACCGCCTGGAAAGAAAAACCAACAAAGCCCAGGGTTTATTTCGATAAGCAACTGATTTATTTCGCTTACGACAAAACCAGTCTTTGATTCAAGACAGCGTGAGTTATTCCACAGGCATTAGCTCACGCAAGGCGCTCACCGTTGCCATGATCCCTGAGACAACAGCCGGTTCAGGCTTGATTTCAAATAATGGTGAATGATGCGAGGGAACCGGTGCACCACCCTCTGCTTCACGAAGAAAATTCTCCTTTGGGGTACCGCCTACACTGAAGTAAACGCTGGGAATATAGGGCGCCTGTGTAAAAAAAGGAAAATCCTCGCCGCCCATGCCCTGGCGTTCATACTGGGCAAGTTTGTCTCGGCCAAACTCCTGGCCCCAACGAGAAGTAAGCCGATCAACAAGCGCTTCATTGTTAGCGGTAACCGGAACGCCTCCCTTCATTTCGACAAAAGGCAACCGGTCTTCAGGTAAACCAGCCACTCGGCCTATATTAACGGCTATTCTCTCAATACCAGTGAGCAATGTCTCGCGGGTTTCCTCATTGTCTGAACGAACCGTTAATTCCAGCCTCGCCTCCTCACCAATAACATTTCGTTTATTACCGGCCTTGAATACCCCGACGGTGACTACACCCGGCTCCCTGGGCGATAATTCCCTGGAAACCAGCGTCTGCAAAGCCATGACAATCTGGGATGCAATTACGATGGGATCTCGACCTCGATGCGGGCTAGCTCCATGGGCGCCAATACCTGGGACGATAATATCCACAGAATCAACCGCAGAATAAGCCGCATTACGAGGCGCAAATAGCTTGCCTGCTTCTATATCTGCTGCCACATGAAACGCCAGGGCATAATCCGGGGTTCCAAATCGTTCCCAGATCTTATCCTCTCGCATAGCCTTGGCACCGGAAATCTTCCATTCTTCTGCTGGCTGGGCAACCAACATCAACGTTCCTGACCAGGTATCCTTGCTGGCAACCATCCGCCTGGCTGAACCGATTAGAGAGGTCATATGTACATCATGACCACAGGCATGCATCACCGGAAAAACCTGACCTTCTGAGTTTTCCTGGAATACCTTCGAGGCATAGGGCAGGCTGGAACGTTCCTGCACAGGTAAGCCGTCCATATCTGCCCTCATCATGACCAAAGGGCCCTTGCCATTCCTCATGATTGCGACGACTCCCGTCGTGCCGACGCCAGCAGTCACGTCGAAACCGAGGGATTCGAGTTCCCGGGCAATTCTTGCAGCTGTTTTAAATTCAACGAAAGACAATTCCGGATTGGCATGAAAATACCGGAATAACTCTCCCAGGTAATTTTCGTAATCCGACCGCGCCTCGTCTTCAAGCTGGCCTGCATTACTGAGACTGAAACTCAGTAATAGCACCGCCAGGAAAATCTTGGATTTTAGACTTTCAAGCATGCCACTTCTCCTGTCATAAATTTATCTGGTTAACTCCGCCGGGATCTCCAGAGGTCATTTCTTTCGCAGCGCAGTGCTACTGCTATCGACTGCACCACCCTTTGATATCGAGAGATAACGCCTGGCTAGCAGAGACTGCCGCGTACTGAATTCAACCCAGTTCCCATTAATCATCGTCTTAACCGGCGCCGACATTAATTCCAGGGGGTCACCATCCCAAATCACAAGATCAGCAATAGCTCCGGGTTCGATCATACCGAGAGATTCAAGGCCCCAAATTTCCGCTGGATTGGATGTTATCGCCTGTAGCGCATGTTTGAATGACAAGCCGTTTGCAACTGCCACCCCAGCCGCCTGGGTCAATGACCGGAACTCTGAAAAAGGTTCGCTGGACATGAAAGCAACTCGCACACCCGCTTCAGTCAGCAGCGCCGCATTGTCCAGACGGGCACCTAATTTATCAAAATTACTCGGCGTATTATCAAGCACATTAATGACCACAGGAATGTTTCCAGCGGCCAAATCATCGGCGACCTTCCATGCTTCAGTAGCACCCATAAGCACCGGCCTGATACTTTTAAATTCAACTAATGCTGCCAATGCTGACCTGATATCAGCCGCCCGGTCAACATGAATTGCCAGAACGAGCTCTCCTGAAACCACTTTGTCCAGTGCTTTTAGATCAGCTTCTTTAAGACTGAATGGCCGCAATTTATTGGTCTTAAAAGCCCGACGATTATTACGATAGCGCTGACTTTCCTGTAGCCCCAGCACCGCGGAGTAAAGCACAGCTGCCCTGGACCCGCCAGCAAACCGTCGGTCCCTTTCCCGCAGGTAAAGGTGAACGGCGTTGTCAGCATAAACGACAAAATCGGTCTTACCAGAAAACTCGACCACCGAGCTTTGGCCAGCATAATTGCTATTCCCCGGCACCGGTATAATGACTCCGCGGGTAATACCATCAGTCGGTGCCATCCTTATCAGCGACGATTCAGGGTTTAAGGCAAGCGCCACAGATAAACCCGCACTGAGAGGAAAATCCTCAACCCGGTTATCACTACTGATACCTAAACCAGGAACATCGACCAGACCGATGGTTGTTCCGGAGTCAATTAGACCCGGTGTCACCCATTGACCCTGCGCATCGATTATCTCCAGCGTATTGGAAACGGTATCGGCTAGCCGCAGATTTGTCTCTACTGACTGGAATCTTCCGTCCTGCACCAGGATATCAACCAGCACATTACTGTCCAGTCCCGCCTGCGCCAGTTTTGCATTCTTGATCAGTACCGGTGCAGCCTGCGCAGTATTGATAACCAGACATATTAGAATCAATATTCGTTTCATGACTTCGCATCCTCTGTTCGTAGCCCTAATTCAAAATCACTGACGGGCCTTAAGCCCTGCTCTAAATCCAATCGAACAACTCCATCGATGAAAACTATCTCAGCTCGAGCATAAACACTGAAAGGATTATGGCTCCAGATAACGACATCAGCCATCTTACCGAGCTCCAAGGTGCCGGTCTTATGATCGATTCCGAGCGCTTTTGCAGCATTGCCGGTAATCCAGGTCATAGCTTCCGCTTGAGATATCGTCAGTCCGAGGCGACGACCTGCCGCCAGCGCTTTAGCCGCTTCCTGATTTAAGCGTTGTATTCCTAAAGCAGAATCCGAATGTACGATAGCGCAGGCGCCTGCGCTATGGACCAGGGGTATGTTTTCCTGAATACCATCAAACGATTCCAATTTGAATTGCCACCAGTCTGCCCACATGGCAGAACAAATATTATTCTCCGCCAAAAGATCAGTAATCTTGTAGGCCTCAACTGCATGATGAAACGCAGTTACCTGATAGCCAAACTCTTTAGAAAGATCAATTATCTGGGCCATTTCATCAGCTCGATAGCAATGATTATGGACCAGGATATCCCCGTCCAGTACTCCCACTAAAGTTTCCATCTTAAGATTTCGTTTTGGCTCACTGGGCTCTTTTCTATCCTTTTTATCACTGCCAGGTTCATCCGACTGCGACTGCTCACTGTCAAACTGGTTCAGTTCACGCTGATATACAGCCCAACTTTCCTGGTATTCAAGCGCATCAATCCAGGCTTTCCTGTACCCGGCAAAATTACCCATTCTGGTTGACGGCGCTGAACCTTTACGCCCATATACTCTCTTTGGATTTTCACCACAGGCCATTTTTAACCCATAAGGCGCGCCCGGAAATTTCATACCCTGGACCGTCCTCGACCATACATTCTTGACTGTGACGCTCCTGCCGCCAAATAAATTAGCTGAGCCAGGCAAGATCTGTAAGGTAGTAACACCACCTGCTAGTGCTAAAGGGAACTGTGGGTCCTGAGGCCAGACACTGTGCTCTGCCCAGACCTCGGGCGTGACAGGCGAGGTTGCCTCGTTACCATCGCTGCTCCCTTGGTAACCTGGCGAGGGATAGTTGCCTAAATGACTATGTACATCAATGATTCCAGGCGTTACCCATTTACCCTTGGCATCTATCACTGACATATCTTCAACATCAACCGGGCTACCGGTACCGACATCCAAAATCTTACCCTGCCGGAGATGCAAGTAACCGTTTTCAATCTCATTGCCATCACCGATGTACAGGCTGGCATTAACGATTAATATATCAGGGGCCGAAGGCGCTTTATAAGTAGATGGGTATACGTCAGCACCGGCTTTGCCGATGAAACCAATGACACCCAGTATGATAAGTAATTTAACCATCTCTTTGATTCCCATTGTCCGTTGACTGCTTACTGCTTTTACTACAATTAACCCATACCGCATTACTTTAAGGTTTTATCAGACATGTTCATTGCCGGCAATATCCTTTTGACTTTCGGGTAAATACACTCATCATTAACTGTTATTCAACTCAATAGAAAACAATGATAGATACATTGGTCCTGTACAAGCCCCAGATTGCTTTACATAATGGCTTGCCGCTGTCTCCCAGAGCAGTTGGTATTAATTTTTAAGAGGAATTGTGGGTGACCATTCAAAACGACGAAAAGTTGCAAAGTATCGAAAAAATTCGAGAAGGCCTCGAAGAGCTGAATTATATTCCAAACGACCAGATCGCGACTGCGGTTTTTCTAGCCTACCACCTGGATAAACCAATTCTGATCGAGGGCCCGCCCGGTGTTGGTAAAACCGAACTGGCTAAATCAGTGGCACAGATGCTTGAACTGGAATGTATTCGTTTGCAGTGTTATGAAGGCCTCGATGAGTCAAAAGCTATCTATGAATGGAAGTACGGAAAACAATTACTCTATACACAGGTGCTCAAAGAGACACTCAGCGAAATTCTTGATGGCGCAAAAGGACTCAATGATTCGGTTGCAAAGCTTCACGATTTTGGCGATATTTTCTTTTCCGAACAGTTCCTTGAACCTCGACCGCTCCTTAAGGCCATCAAAAAAACACAAGGCTGTGTTCTATTAATTGATGAGGTCGATAAATCTGACCACGAATTCGAATCTTTGCTGCTCGAACTACTCTCAGACTATCAATTATCCATTCCGGAGATTGGTACAATCCAAGCTAATCCGGAAAGAAAACCTCTGGTATTCCTGACCAGTAACAATACTCGGGAAATCAGCGACGCCCTTAAACGCCGCTGCCTGCATCTGTATATACCGTTTCCAGATGCTGACCTGGAAGGGCAAATAGTCAACGCCAGGGTACCGGATATTCCCGTTTACCTGCGCAAGCAACTGGTTGCGTTCATCCAGGAACTCCGCGAGATGGACCTTAAAAAAGTACCGGCCATCAGCGAAACCATCGACTGGGCTAAAACTTTGATTCTGTTGCATACCGAATCACTCGATGCTGATCTCGTGCGCCAGACCCTCAACGTCATACTGAAATTTCAGGAAGACATCGAAACCGTACAAGCCGAAGTACAAATGCTGACAAACAAGGCGGTCAAGGAAGCTTAATGGAAACCACGCTGGTTGATTTTGTCAAAGTCCTGCGTACTGCTGAGGTCAAGGTATCGCCAGCGGAAACACTCGATGCTATGGCAGCGCTGGAACTGGTGGGTTATCGAGACCGAAACCTACTGAAAGACTCACTGTCCATGATCCTCTCTAAAACACCTGAGGAAAAAGAATTATTCGAGACAAGCTTCGAAAAGTTTTTTACCTTCGAGAACATTAGAGACCAGGCAGCTTCAACTGACGACGACCATCTCGACGACGATAACCAAGCCAGTGATAAAGACCCATCCAATCCAGGCAACAACCAGGCCGGTGGAAAAGGATCCGGCGAAGGTGGTGGCCAGGGCGCTGCAGAAGATGACCTGGAAGATGAGGACGACTCCACCCACCTTCAACCGTCGTCGCCTTTAGGAAAGCTTTTAATGTCCGGGAATCGCAGTGAACTGATGATCTCCCTGTCTGAAGCCGGTCGCAGGGTCGAGGTCAATCAGATTGTAGTCTTTACCCAGAAAGGCCTGTACACCCGTAAGATCATGGATGCGATGGGCTTAAAACCCCTCCAGGATGAAATAAGTGAACTGCAAGGTGATGGTGGCCGACCAGAACGAAACCTGGCAAAAAAACTCAAATTAGGCCGCGACCGACTTCGTGACCAAGTCAGGGATTATGTTGAAAAGCAGTTCTTTCTGCATGCCGATGAATCTGGCAAGCAACTCCGCGAAGAACTTCTCAAGAAAGTAAAACTGAGCAATCTGGAAAAGCGCAACTTCAAAGACGTCCAGGAAATAGTATTCAAAATGGCTAAAAAGCTCGTCGCCATACACTCCAAACGCAGGAAAACCTTTAAAAGAGGCCAGCTTGACGTGCGCAAGACCCTGCGCAAGAACATGCAGTACGATGGGATGTTTTTTGACCTGCAATGGAAGGCAAGCAAAGTCGACCGGCCTAAAGTTATGTGCATTTGCGATGTGAGCGGTTCAGTCAGTAACTATTCACGATTTCTACTCATGTTCCTATACAGCCTATCCGAGGTCATCCCCAAGGTGCGCTCATTTGCATTTTCTTCGGATCTGGGTGAGGTGACCCAATTATTCGAAAACAGCAAGCTTGAAGACGCGATGGCAAAAACAATGCGTGATTATGGCAATGGCTCGACCGACTACGGCCAGATGTTTATGGATTTCAAGCGTAACTGTATGGATGACGTTAACAACAAAACCACCATCATCATTCTTGGAGATGCCAGGAACAATTACGGTAATCCACAGGCAGAGATTCTTCACGAAATGTACGAAAAGTCACGGCGTGTCATATGGCTAAACCCGGAACCCAGGTCTAACTGGATTGTCGGTGATGCTGAAATGAAAAAATATGCTCCAAACTGCCATCAGACTGACGTATGCAATTCGCTCACCCATCTCGAACGGGTAGTCGCTAATCTGCTGCGATTCGCCAGCTGATTTAACAACGCTTGAAGCATTAGCATAATCAATCACCGGTCATGTTAGAATTTCCCTTTGCTAACTGACGTCTCTGCTGATGAACACTATTTTACCTTTTTTATTCACTGTAATCCTCTTACTGCACAGCCATCATTGCCTGGCTGAAGCTGCTGACTTTGAAACACAAACGGTCAAACTCGCCCTGAACCAGGAACCACCTCAACTTAACGGCATGAAAGCGACTGACCAGGTCTCCGTAATGGTCCTGGGACATATTATGGAAGGCCTTACCCGCTATGATCGTCGAGGGCGAATCATCCCCGGGGTTGCCGAAAGATGGGAGGTCAATGATGAGGAAGCCACCTTCTGGCTAAGACCTAACGCCAAATGGAGTAACGGCGAAACCGTCACTGCTCACGATTTCGTTTTTGCCTGGAGGACCACGCTAACCCCCTCTACGGCGTCGGAATATGCCTTCATCCTGTATGCCATAAAAAATGCCGAGGCCATTAATCAGGGGAAACTGGCACCCGAAGAACTGGGCGTGGAAGCCCTCGATGATTTTACCCTGAAAGTTGAGCTTGAGCGGCCCACAGCCTACTTCAGCAAATTAACCGCGTTTGTAAGCTATTTCCCTATCCAGGAAAAATTTTACAAATCCCGACTGGATCGTTATGCAGCAGACGCCAGTGACCTTATCTTCAATGGCGCATTTGCCATGACTGACTGGGTGCACAGCGCATCTATTAAACTGAAAAAAAACCCTCATTACTGGAATAGAGATAAGATTAAGCTGAATGCGATCGAAGCGGATTACATCACCGCCGATACCCGCGCAAGACTGAATTTATTCATTGATAACAAGATAATATTTACCCGTTTAGATGGTGAAACTTACCAGGATGCGCTGACCCGAAAATTCCGTATTCGCAGTTTCTCCACCGGCTCAGTGTTTTTTATTGAGTATAATCACCGCCCAGATCGGATCACAGCAAACCTGTTACTGAGGCAGGCTATCCAGGCAGTTTATAATGCAGATGAATTTGTCAATAAAGTGCTCGCAACACCCGGCAACCTAAGAGGAGAAAGCTTGTTCCCTGTCTGGCTGGATGGTACTGAAGAAAAGTTCCGTACGGAGTACCCGGCACCGCGGCTAGAACCGGATACGGATCTGGGCAGACGTTTACTTAACCAGGCAAAGTCACAACTCGGTGTAACCCAGTTACCACCGCTAGTGCTTCTGGTTGGCGATAGTCCGACCGCAGCAAAGCAGGCCGAGTACCTGCAGGGACTGCTGAAAAGCAAACTGAATCTGGATATTAAGATTGATATACAGACCTTTAAGCAGAGACTGGCGAAAATGACATCGGGAGATTTTGATCTCGTTGGCGCAGGTTGGGGGCCTGATTTCGACGATATAATGACCTTTGGTGATCTGTTCGCATCCTGGAACCTAAACAATCGAGGCCGCTATAACAACCCCGATTACGATCGTTTCGTGAGAACTGCCATGAACAGTTCTATACCGAAGGTCCGCATGGATGCCATGGCTGAATTGCAGCGCATCGTTCACGAAGATGCCGTTATATTGCCGTTGTACGAGCAGGGCGTTATCTATCTACTTCATCCGAAAGTAAAAGGGGTTGTCCGAAATGTGGTTGGCTCTGACCCGGATTTTACCTATGCTCGAGTTGTCCAGTAACCCAGCATGCTGAGCTACATCGCTAAAAGACTCATCGCAGGGTTGATTACCATCTGGTTCATCGCCACAGCGACCTTCATTGCCATGCACCTGGTCCCGGGTGATCCCTTAATGAATCAAAAAGCGGTATCAGCTGAGATCAGACTCAATCTTGAGCGAAAATATGGTCTCAACAAACCGGTCGTGGAGCAGTATTTTATATTCATGGGTAATATGCTTAGAGGCGACTTTGGGATTTCCTATACCCAACAGAATCGCAAAGTTAATGACATTATAAAAGACCATTTCCCGGTATCAGCAACGCTAGGCATCCTTGCAGTCTTCTTTGCCGCCCTGGGAGGGATTCTATGGGGCGCGATAACCGCTATATACAGAAACCGGTTACCCGATATCGTCATTATGTTCCTGGTGATACTCGGTATCTCCGTACCCAGCTTTGTGTTCGCTGCACTGGGACAGTTGCTATTAGTGAATATTAATCAGTTTGCCGGCCAGTCCATCATTCCCGTTGCTGGTTGGGGTAGCCTGTCGCATATGTTAATGCCTTCTATGGTATTAGGGCTGGGCACCATGGCTTTGCTGACCCGGCTGATGCGTTCATCAATGCTGGATGTAGTCAACGAGGATTACATCAAAACGGCCAAAGCGAAGGGTTTATCCCCTCTCAGAATTTTCTTCAAGCACCAGCTCAGAAATGCAATTCTTCCGGTTATTACTGTCCTGGGCCCCCAAATAGCGGCTATCACCACGGGCGGTTTTGTTGTTGAACTCGTCTTTGCCATCCCTGGCCTGGGTCGGTATTTTGTACAGGCAGTGCAACAGCTGGATTACACTGTCATTATGGGTACGACGGTTTTTTACGGCGCGTTCCTGGTCCTGATGGTCATCGTGGTAGACATTCTTTACGGTTTCATCGATCCAAGGGTACGCTTGCAATGACCCATAGCAACGAACTAAGCGCAACAGACTTCCTGCCGATCCACCAGGAAACAGAGCCGGAACTGATCCCTCGGCCTTCTCTTTCTTACTGGCAAGACGCCTGGCGCCGCCTTAAGAAAAACGTCAGGGCAATTATCTCACTTTACCTGATTGCCGCTTTAGCGTTTTTTACCCTGGCAGGGCCTATAATCTGGAATGTCGACCCAACCCTGCAGGACCTGAATCAAATCTCTCAGGCACCGTCGCTACCTAAAAAGGCAACCCTGGTCGCAAATTACAGCCCCTGGTCAGCACCAGTCGACCCTGGTTTTCCTGCCGAACCTGATGAGATAGTTGATGAAATTGACCCAGTGGTAGCCTTCAGGCTCGCCGAAGTGGCCTCAACCCAGGCCGTACGGTTACTCTGGGAACCGTTAACCGATGCCAGTGGTTACAACATCTATCGCAACGAGTCGAAGCCAGAGGGTTTCAATGATCTTGGACTACCACTTGCATCCATTAACGCGGGCAACCAAATCGGTTATGAGGATCGCCTCAATCTCAAAGCTATAACCTACTACTATTCTATCGTGCCAACCGATGGTTTCGATGAGTACAATCAATATACTAGCCTCAAAGTTGAGCCCATGCTGACCATCACGGTCAGGGAAGCCCTGGAGCGAAATATCCTGGAAACATCGCAAGACGCCGTTACAGGCTCGGTCATTACATTGGAGTTTCATCCCTTTGGAACTGATTATTTAGGCAGAGACATGCTCGCTCGCTTGATGCAGGGAGCCAGGGTGTCCCTTTTTATTGGCATAGTGGCACCTCTCCTTTATGTATCTATCGGCATAATCTATGGCGGCTTTGCGGGCTATTTCGGCGATCGTATTGATCAATTCCTCATGCGCTTTGCTGATTTTGTGGTCGCACTGCCGTTCCTGCTTTTCATGATACTGTTTAAAATTTCCTTCGGCATTGGACCGGGTGAAAGCGGCATTCTGCCGATGCTCCTGGCATTGGTACTGCTATTATGGCCGGCTACGGCGCGGTTAGTGCGCGGCCAGGTTCTGCAAATCCGCGAACAGGGGTATATCGAAGCCGCCCGGATACTTGGTGGCAAGCCTGGTTACTTAATTTTACGCCACATTATTCCCAATACCATGGGTGTGATATTGGTCACGCTCACCTTTGCCGTTCCTTCTGCGATTTTCACAGAAGCATTCCTTTCCTTCATTGGTATGGGCGTCGCGCCGCCTACCCCTTCCTGGGGCTCAATGTGCAATGAAGGGGTTAAAACCATGTTAAGCCACCCTCACGAGTTATTTTTCCCGGCTCTATTCATCAGCATTACTGTGCTCGCGTTCAATCTCTTGGGAGACGGTCTCACCGAAGCCCTGGATGCAAGAATGCGCTCAAGGGAATAACAATGGCTAAAAATATTCTCGAAGTTACCGACCTCGCCGTTGAATTTGAAACCTTCGGGGGTACCGTTCAGGCCGTCAGGGGGGTCAGCTTCGAAGTTGAAGTGGGTAAAACACTGGCTATTGTCGGCGAATCAGGTTGCGGGAAATCGGTTACTGTGCAGTCAATAATGGGCATCATTCCCATGCCCCCAGGAAAGATCACCGGTGGCTCAGCTAAGTTAAAAGGACAAGAAATTCTCGGGCTTCCTGCGGCTGAAGCTAATCGCTACCGGGGCGTAGAAATCGGTATGATATTTCAGGACCCGATGACATCTTTGAATCCCAGCATGAAAATTGGTCATCAAATTGCTGAGACCTTAATGGTGCATCGAGGCAAAAGTCATGCAGATGCAATGGTTACAGCATTACAATTGTTAGAAAAAACGCATATCCCAGAGGCTGCTAAAAGAGCGCTCCAGTATCCTTTTGAATTCTCAGGGGGCATGCTGCAAAGAGCCATGATCGCACAAAGCCTGGCCTGCAACCCCTCTTTACTGATTGCTGATGAACCTACCACAGCTTTGGACGTCACTATCCAAGCCCAGATTCTTGAATTATTGACCGAACTGCAGCGAACCGAAGGCATGTCAATTCTCCTGATCACTCACGATCTAGCCGTGGTTGCCAGGATGGCTGACCAAGTCGCTGTAATGTACGCAGGACAAATAATCGAGCGCGGTTCCCTGGATGACATTTTCTACCGTAGTGCTCATCCCTACACGCTGGGCTTGAAATCTGCCATGCCATCTAATTCCGGCGCTGAAGAGAAGAACCTTCAGCCTATTCCCGGCAGTCCTCCTGATCTATTTTCGCCACCTCTGGGTTGCGGATATACGGCCCGATGTCCGCAAGCAATGCAGATCTGTGGCAACCAATTACCACAGCTAATACAAGACCCACAGGATCCCAGGCACCTATCTCGATGCTGGCTACAACACAAGGATGCACCCAATATTGAAGCGCTGTACCAACCCCTGAAAATAATGGATACAGCCGGTGCTGATTAGAGCTCACAACCTCAAAAAGCATTTCTCAATAGGCAAGGGCGATATCTTACATGCGGTGGATGGTGTGTCATTGGAAATTGCTGAAAATGAAATTCTTGGGCTGGTTGGTGAGAGTGGATCTGGCAAGTCAACATTCGGCAAAGCCCTCATTGGCCTACATCAAAGAACCAGCGGTGAGGCCTACTTTAACAATACCCTATTACCTGAACGCTTTTCGGCAAGTGATCATCTGCACTACTCAAAGCTAATGCAGATGATCTTTCAAGATCCCTACTCCTCACTGAACCCGCGCATGACCATCCTTGACATCATTGGTGAGGGCCTGGCCATCCAGGGCAATCTGAGTAAAGCCGATATCAAGGAACAAGTCAGTTACTGGTTGCGTCGGGTGGGTCTGCACAGCGATCACATGTCCCGCTATCCTCACGAATTTTCCGGTGGTCAGCGGCAACGCATAGGCATAGCACGAGCAATGATAATTGGACCCAAGTTCGTGGTCTGCGACGAACCGATTTCCGCACTGGACGTATCGGTGCAAGCCCAGGTCGTTAATCTTCTTGAGGAATTGAAGCAAACCCTGGGGTTAACGCTGCTTTTTATTGCCCACGACTTATCCATGGTCCGATATGTCTCCGATCGCATGGTGGTAATGTACCTGGGTACCATAGTCGAGTCAGGGCCTTCTAATGAGGTTTTCTACCAGCCAAAGCATCCCTACACTCGACTGCTGATTGAATCAAACCCGGAACCCGACCCCAATATTGAGCGTCAGCGAACCCATACCCCTATCCGAGGCGAGGTAACATCACCGCTCAACATCGGGCCAGGCTGTCGTTTTGCTGATCGTTGCCCGCAAGCCATGGAAGAATGCAAGACCGTCACCCCAGAGGTAACCCAGGTAGCTGACGACCATAGCGTAAGCTGCCATCTCTACCCGGGTTAGACAGGCTTCAAGCTGTTTTCTGGACCATCCTTAGTACAGAATCTTCCGATGAGTAATCTAAAACCCTGACCAACGGTACCCAGGCCAAATCATGCGACTCGTCACTGATGACATAATGTTCATCGCAACCACATTCGAGCAGAAACCTGACGTCGTAATGAAAGTGTTCTGGCTCAGCTTTGCGCGCAGGAATCGAGTGAATATCAATATCAAATATTTCTGAGCTAACCAATTTCAAACTAGTCAATCCAGACTCTTCAAAAGCTTCTCTTAAAGCCACACCGGCAACATCACCATCACCATCACAGTGTCCACCCGGCTGAAGCCACCGATTCAGCTTCTTATGATTCGTCAACAAACAACGTTCATGACGACCATCAATGATCCAGGCTGAGCCAGTGACGTGACCCACTAGAGAAGACCTTTCAAAGCAGTGCGGGTTAGCGCTGACAAAATCAGAAAAATGCTCAACCTGAGTCCGTTCAGCCGGATAACGTAACGCATATTCATCCAGTGCGGTGAGTAACAACTGTCGATACAATGTCAGCGGCCTACGGGTTTCTGGGCTGATTTCAGATTGGCCTTTTCATCAAATAAATCAACTAACTGATCGGTAATGGCATCACCAAGCTGCTCAGCATCTGTAATCGTCACGGCCCTGCGGTAGTGATGGGTAACATCATGACCAATCCCAATGGCCACCAGTTCCACATCCGAGAAGTTCTCGATCTGGTCGATGGCGTACTTCAAATGCTGTTCAAGATAATTACTCGCATTAACCAGCAAAGTACTGTTGTCCACTGGCAGACCATCTGAAATCACCATCATGATACGTCGGTCTTCTGGTCTGCCAACAATTCGGTTGTGGGCCCAAAGTAAAGCCTCACCATCGATATTCTCCTTGAGCAGTTCTTCTCTCATCATCAGACCAAGGTTACGCCTGGCTCTACGCCAGGGTGTATCAGCGGCCTTATAAATGATGTGACGCAAATCATTGAGCCGTCCCGGTTGTTGCGGTTTACCTTGCTGAAGCCAAGTTTCGCGTGCTTGTCCGCCACGCCAGGCGCGAGTAGTAAACCCCAGAATCTCTACCTTTACAGTACATCTTTCAAGGGTTCGCCCAAGAATATCGGCACACATGGCAGCGATTGAAATAGATCGGCCTCGCATCGAACCAGAACTGTCAATGAGCAGGGAAACCACCGTATCTCGGAACTTGGTATCCTTTTCCTGTTTAAAGGCAAGTGAGCTAAAAGGATCCATGATAATTCCGGGTAACCTTGACGTATCCAGAGTTCCCTCTTCTAAATCAAATTCCCAGGTCCGGTTCTGCTGAGCCATCAACTTGCGCTGTAATCGGTTGGCAAGTTTACTGATAATAATCTGTGAATTTTGTAAGTGTTTGTCCAAAACACCTCGGAGACGATCCAGTTCTTCAGCGTCACAGAGTTCATCGGCGGACACCACTTCATCAAAAGCCGTGGTATAGGGCTTGTAGTCCGTCGTCTTGGGCCGCAACCAACTCTTATCCGGAAGCATATCAGGAGGAGCGCCGCTCTCGTCATCACTCCCATCTGCCTCGACCATATCCATGGCATCCATATCGACAGGAACCTCACCCTCGATGGCGTCCGTTAAATCTCCATCCTGGCCAGATTCCTGATCAACGGTGTCATCACCGCCCTCCGGTTCCATCTCTTCTGTGTCGCTTTCGGCGTTATCCGCGTCTTCGCTATTACCGTCCTCTCCCCAATCATCTGTTAACCCCAGGTCTTTTATCAACGCTCTGGTCTTATCCACAAAAGCAGCCTGATCTAAAATGAGTTCCGAAAAATCATCCAGGCTATCACCAATACAGGACTCAATGTGCTCGCGCCATGGATCTAGAATAGCTTGCGCACTAGCGGGCACGGGTTCACCAATGAGTTTTTCGCGCACCAGCAACCCAACCGCTGCGCCTAGTGGGGCATCTTCGGCTATTTCAATTTCTGCATAACCTTGATCTTTACAGTACTGCTCCAACTGCGCGCTAAGGTTGTCCTGAACACCCCGCATAAGGTGAGACCCAATGGCAGCAACTCGCGATTCTTCTACCCAGTCAAAAACATCCTGGGCTATACCTGAAGCCGGCCTATTCTGAATATGCAGGGTTTCATCGTGGAAACGGCTTCGCAAAGCAAAGCGATCTGCGGTACCTCTAAGAGAAGCAAGTGCTTCTTCACTGATGGCAGTTTCAGGCAAGGGAATGCGGGCTTTATTGCCCTGAAGATAGGCCTTACCCCGGCCAAAACTGACGCTGAGTTCCTCATCACCAGAGATCGCTCTCATGGTAGAGGTTATTGCCTGCTTAAAGACTTCGGTCGAATCGTCCATTCAGTCATTCTCTGGCATTTTAAGCCAGGACAATCGTGGCACTGGACTCAGGAAGCTCTTCTCCAAGACAGCGCTGGTAATATTCAGCAACGATAGATCGTTCAGTTTCGTCACACTTGTTCAAAAAAGTCAGCCTGAAAGAGAAACCCAGATCACCAAACAAATCTGCATTCTCAGCCCACATAATGACAGTCCTAGGTGACATGACGATGGAAATATCTCCATTAATAAAGCCTTGCCGGGTAAGAGCAGCCACCGAGACCATATTAGATAATGTTTTCTTATCCAAATTATGTTGTTTAGCCGCGACGATCTCTACTTCCTTATCATGCTGCAGATAATTCAATGTGGTCACAATATTCCAGCGATCCATCTGTCCCTGGTTTATCTGCTGGGTCCCATGGTACAAACCACTGGAATCTCCTAGTCCTATGGTATTAGTCGTCGCGAACAACCTAAAACCAGAATGCGGGCTAATGACTCTGCTTTGATCCAGCAAAGTCAGCTTGCCTTCTACCTCCAGTACCCGTTGAATGACGAACATCACATCCGGACGACCGGCATCATATTCATCAAAGACTATTGCACAAGCGCGTTGTAACGCCCAGGGTAACAAACCCTCTTTAAACTCAGTTATCTGTTTGCCATCTTGCAGTACAATTGCGTCTTTTCCGACCAGGTCCATTCGGCTGACATGGGAGTCCAGGTTAATTCGTATGCAGGGCCAATTAAGACGCGCAGCAACTTGTTCGATATGGGTAGACTTACCGGTTCCATGATAACCCTGGATCATACAGCGTCTGTTATGCGCAAAGCTTGCCAGGATGGCTATGGTCGTTTCATGGTTAAAAAGATAATTTTTATCCACTAACGGCACGTGTTCTGACGGATTCGTAAATGCCGGTACCAGCATATCTGTATCGAGTCCAAATACATCCCGTACCTTAACTTCTGTGTCGGGGATTCCATCGCCCGCCAATGCTCCAAGTTGCTCACCCATACTCTCATTACCTTTTAGTCTTTTGCACACGCTTTAATCTCTGCTATTGGCGATCGATCAAACGTGCTGTTTCTGCACCAGATTTATACCCTGACGTACGCACTGAATTTTATACCTGAACACCGCTGCTTCCAGCTCTCCACCGGGTTCGCGAGTCCCTGTAGAGCTGCGCTATACTTGCATTTGATAAAACTTTCGACTCACCAAAAAACCTACCACCAGAGTTGCTTTATAGTCGCAATGCACCGCCCCGCTAAGAATAGCGATTTGTTAAACAAATTGCCATGTCCGGAACTAGGCCCTAGCGTAAAAAACGCTATACTAATTGCATACCTTCATCTCAGGAATGAATATTAATGGCTAGAATTTATGGGGTCCGCCACGGTAGAGCAGCGGCCGGATTTTCCCAGGGCCCCGATCCAGGCCTTGACACCCTCGGCCACCAACAGGCTATTGGTGCAGCCGGGAAACTAATCGCTAAACTGCCTTTGGTTATTATCTCCAGCCCGCTTAAGAGGGCACTGGAGACAGCCCAGCCTCTGGTCGATATGAGCCACATTGATGTGATCATTGAACCGCGTGTTGCTGAAGTTCCCTCGACCGGACTCAACCTGTCTGAGCGAGGACCCCGGTTACAGCAGGTAATGCGGGGGAACTGATCGACACAATCAAAGGAACTACAAAATTAGCAGTCTGATATGTGCGACTGCCTGCTCCAACTTCGCTCTGATACAGCGATCTTTTCTCACTTCATTGCAATCAATGCATTAACCGTTGTGGCGCAGGAAACCGATCAAGTATCTGTCTGCCAGCCTGATAACGGCAGTATCACGGTTTTTGATAACAGCAACGGTAGGTTGGTCCTGATTGCTGCCGGTTCGATGGCTGAAACTAAAGTAAACTAGCACCCGGCTTACTGGCATCAGGTAATGACAGGGCGACACCGGCAAGATGTAATATGGCGCTGGTTAACTCATCCCACGGGTCTCCAGCCTGAACGCCCTTGACTATCGCATCTATCCTGTTAACCCTTGACTGCAACTGTAGAAGCGCCGGTAAACCATGTCGTTTCAAAGTAGCTGCAATGAGCGGCTGACGTTTCTGCCAGACTCTGGCCTGTTGCATGGCTGCATCCACTGAACTGGATTGCATGGCCTCCGACATACCAATCAGGTTTCGAACTTCCCTGGCCAACATAGTGCTCAAGTAGAGTACTTCTGTACCTTCAATGCGCATGCTGTCGGTAATTTTCAGGCAACGGCTGGCTTTACCCATGAGGGCTGCGTCTAACAACTGGAACACGTCAAATCGAGCACTGTCTGCGACCCCTTCCTCGACGATTGCAGCTTCTATTGCTGAGCCTGGGGAAATCAATTTGATTCGATCAATTTCCTGAGCGGCGGCCAGAAGGTTACCTTCAACTCTCGCCGCCATCGACATGACGGCTTCTCGCGTAGCCTTAAGACCGACTTTCTTGAACCTGGCATCAATCCATCGCGGTAAATCTTTACCTGCCACCGGCCAAATCTGAATAAATACGCCGGCTTTTTCGAGCACTTTAAACCACTGAGCGTTTTGGGTTCCCTTATCGAGACGAGGCAGGCTCACTAGCAGCAAATTTGAAGAAGACGGCATTGCAGCGTATTCCTTTAGGCTACTAGCACCTTCATTCCCCGGTTTCGCACTCGACATCCGCAATTCCAAAAGCTTCTGATCAGCAAACAAAGAAAGGCTACTGGCACTATAGATAAACTCTTTCCAGTCAAAGCCAGCCTCGACATGGAAGACCTCTCTTTCGGCATAATTAGCCTTTCGGGCTGCGGCTCGAATGCTATCGCAACATTCCTGCACTAGCAGTGGTTCATCACCACTGACAATATAAATAGGCGCCAACCCGGCCGAAAGCGCCTGGCTCAATTTTTCAGGATAAACTTTCAATTCGCCTGCTTCATTGTTACGCCTGCTTTACTGGGGTTTCCCATCAGACCCCTACCCCTCAATTATTTGGATCCGGAAGCCGAAAAACGGACTCTTTCAGTCAGTCTCTGGGCCACCTCCATCCTTGTTTCTGCAAGAATTACCGCTTCTTCGCGACGACTCGCCAGCAAATTCGATCTATCCGACTCAAAGTGTGCTGACGCCCTGACCGAACTGACCACCAAAGCCTCACCTGTGGCCATGTTTTCCAGACGAAAATGAAGCTCCACTACCAGTTCATAATCGCTACTATTCAGCGTCAGGGAGTTAGCAATAGGCCATTTATGTATTTGTTCACTGCTGACAACCAGTGCAAGGCGAGCTTCTGCCGGCGCAACTAGTTCTACGCCGGCAGTTGTTAGCGCTTCTATAATCACTGTTCTGGTCACAGCAGTAACCGCCCCTGCCTGCAGATGTACGGGCAAGTCAACGGCGGGACCCGGACTATTACCTCGCAACTGAAAACCACACGCAGATACCATCAAACAAAGCATCATAGTGGCTAAGCGCAGCGCCATTTAACTATCCCCTAACCACTAAAATCATTGGCTAACAACAAAGTTGATCAGTTTATCTGGCACATGGATCACCTTACGAATGTCTACCCCTTCGAGCAGCTTGGCAATAGTTTCGTGCTGTTCTGCTGCCGACTGAGCCGAAGCTCCGTCGAGGCCGGCAGGCACAGCCAGCCTGGCTCTTAACTTACCATTGACCTGAACAACCAGCTCAATAGTCGATTTTTCCAATGCACCTTCATCTGTTTCAATCCAGTCTGCCGATTCAATCTGCTGCGAAGTCAGCTTTTGCCATAAAACATGGCAGATATGCGGGGTAATCGGTGACATCACCAAAACAGCAACCCGCAGCGCTTCATGTTTGACCGCAAGCCCCTGATCAGATCTATCAGAAAATTTAATAACGCTATTCATCAAGGTCATGACCGCCGCAATGACGGTATTAAAGGCCAGCCTGCGGTCATAGTCGTCTCTAGCTTTAGCCAGGGTCTCATGGGTTAACCGACGTAATTCCCGTTGGCTATCATTTAGCCCCTCGACATCAAGTTCAGCAATTTCAGCTATCTGGCAATGTTGTTGAACCGTTAACCAGAAACGGGCCCTGAGCCATCGATGGGCCGCTTCAACCCCGTTTTCCGCCCATTCAAAACTTTGTTCTGGTGGCGCAGCAAACATCATTGCCATACGGACTGCATCAGCGCCAAATCGCTCCAGTAAAATTTTCGGGTCTCCAGCATCTCCAGACGACTTAGACATTTTGCTACCGTCCTTGAGAACCATACCCAGTGCCAGCAGCTTTTCAAAGGGTTCATTGGAATCCAGCATGCCTTCATCACGCATTACTTTGTGGAAAAACCGCGCATATAAAAGATGCAGAATGGCATGCTCCTCACCACCAACATAGTGATCCACCTGGCGCCAGTACTTTGCCCTGTCATCGACCATGGCAGTTTCGGAATCGCTGGACATAAACCTTGCGTGGTACCAGGAAGACTCCATAAAAGTGTCAAACGTGTCAGTTTCCCGTAATGCTTCAGCACCACATTCCGGGCAAGCCACCTGGTACCATTCCGGCATTTTCTTTATAGGTGAACCCACTCCTTCAAAAACAATATCCGTCGGTAACTCAACCGGTAATTGATCTTCTGGTACCGGCACAGCACCACACTTGTCACAATGAATAATGGGTATGGGACAACCCCAGTACCGCTGCCTGGAAACTCCCCAGTCACGCAACCTGAAATTAACCTGTTTTGTTCCGAGACTCTTTTCTTCCAACGCAGTGGCGATAGCAGAAAACGCATCACTAAATTCCAGCCCATCAAACTCCCCTGAGTTAATCAGCCGTCCTTTTACCGTGTAGGCTTCTGCCGTCAGGTCTGCCTCTTCACCACTGACCGCTTCTATCACCTGTTGAATTGGCAAATCATACTGTTTGGCAAACTCCCAGTCGCGCTGGTCATGGCCAGGGACTGACATTACCGCTCCTGAACCGTACTCCATTAACACAAAGTTCCCAACCCAAATGGGAATCGCTTCTCCGGTGAGCGGGTGCCTGGCGAACGAACCCGTATTCATGCCTTTCTTTTCCAGCTTGGCCATATCGGCTTCGGCTACTTTAACTCGATTACACTCTTCCAGAAAAGCCTGCAGGTCGGGTTGCTTCAAGGCAGCTTCCCGGGCAAGGGAATGTTGCGCTGCAACGGCCAGATAAGTCACTCCGAGCAAAGTATCCGGCCGAGTAGTATAGACTGATAGCGAATCACCGCCATCAAGAGGGAAACTTATTTCAACCCCTTCAGATCGACCTAACCAGTTTCTCTGCATGGTCTTAATTTTATCAGGCCAGCCAGGAAGATGATCCAATTCGGACAATAGTTCTTCCGCATAGTCCGTTATTTTTACGAACCACTGGGAAAGCTCACGTCGCTCGACCACCGCACCAGAGCGCCAGCCCTTGCCATCGACCACCTGTTCATTAGCTAGTACGGTCTGGTCCACCGGATCCCAATTTACCCAGGCCGCTTTTTTATAAACCAGGCCTTTGGCGAACATTTTTGTAAAGAACCACTGCTCCCAGCGATAATATTCAGGGGTACAGGTAGCAAACTCTCGAGACCAGTCATAGGAAAACCCCAGACTCTGCATCTGCCGCTTCATCTGAGCGATATTCTGCAAAGTCCATTCGGCTGGGGCCACTTTATGCTTGATGGCCGCATTCTCTGCAGGCAAACCAAATGCATCCCAGCCCATGGGCTGGAGCACGTGCTTGCCATTTAATCGTTGAAACCGACCAATCACATCTCCCAGCGTATAGGTTCTGACATGACCCATGTGTAACTGGCCGCTAGGGTATGGAAACATGGACAGGCAATAAAACTTCGGTTTACCCGACTTCTCATCGACAACAAATGCGCCCGTTTCCTGCCAGGTCTTCTGGACCTGGCGTTCGAGTTCGCCTTGAGAATATGAGGGTATCTCTTTTTCGTGTTGCATGCGGAGCCTGAAGTTTCAGCAAACCAGTATTATACCTGAAGGCTGTTGACCGGAGCTATCGCTTCTACGAAAACTGCTGTTTTGAAGATAGCCGCAAACCGGCAAGTAGCAGCCCCAAGCCGATCAATAAGGGCATCTGGCCAAATCGGTGATAAGGCGTCAGCCCCTGCATGATTGGCACCTCGGCGGACAGGACCGCCGCAGTATCCCGTGGCAATTGACTAACAATCCTACCCTTGTGATCAACTAAAGCGGTAATGCCATTATTGGTGGCTCTCAGCAGGTATCGGCCGTTTTCCAGCGCTCTCATGCTCGCTATCTGCATATGCTGATCCGGCCCGGAAGAACGGCCAAACCAGGTATCGTTACTAATGGTTACCAGCAGCCCTGGAGCAAGGACATTACTGCGAACCAGTTCAGGATAAACGACCTCATAACATATAGATACGGATAGACTGATGTCCCCTGCCATCAGCGGAGTTTGCCCGGGACTGCCAGCGACATTGCGAGACATGGGCAGATCGAAAAACCTAATCAGGCCACGCAGGTACCTTTCAAACGGAACGTATTCCCCAAAAGGAACTAGCCGCTGCTTAACGTACTGGCCAGGCGTATTGCCAATAACCACAGCGCTGTTTAAGAACCTGCCCTGATCATTTAGATCTGGAATACCGGTGAGGAGTGCCGTGTCCTTGGCCTGACTTATTTGCCTGAGCGGCGCCAGCAGTGAAGTGGCATCGCTACGCAGAACGGTGATGGCAGCTTCAGGCCAAACCACTAGGTCAACACCCCATACCGCCTCTGTCAGCCCGCGATAATGGTTCACAATAGGCATCACCATGCTTCTTTGCCACTTGCTGTGCTGGTCGATATTTCCCTGCACTGCGGCCACCTGAATAGTCTTACCCGGCGTTACGAACTCCAGTTCTGCGGCACCCAGGGCGAGAAAAAACACGCTTAAACTCAATACACCATAGCGTTTGCGTCGCTTGACCAGCAAACAAAACAGGAAAGTTGCCAGCAGACACGCGACCAGGCTGACGGCCAGCACACCGGCGATAGGTGCAAACGATGCCAGTGGACTCTGGAGATGGCTATAACCCAGATAAAACCAGGGGAACCCGGTCAAAAACCACCCTCGAAACCACTCCCCAAGAACCCAGATTATTGGGTATCCCAACACCAAACCATGTCGCCACTGCCGAATAAATCGCGCGTACAGCCACGCCTGCGGCAAAAAACTAATGGACCAGAAAATGACAAACAACAAAACCAGAATAACCGCCAGCGCGGCCGAAGCCCCGCCGTAGGTGTGAATACTGACATAGAGCCAGGATATGCCAACTGAGAACAGGCCTAGCGCAAACAGGTAGTGACAGACAACTGCCTGCTTTATGGTAGCCTTGTCAATAGTATAGAGAAGTAGAACAATGGCGCCGATACTCAGCGGCCACCACTCAAAAGGCGCAAAGCTGAACGCCATTAGAATACCGGCAAGGATGGCCAAGGCGAACTTAAGCCAGACTGCAGTTACCTGCGGCGACAGCGCCGTAGTCACTGGTTAATCCCGGCTACGGCGGGCAACCTGTAACAGGTGAATCCTGCGGTTATCTGCATTCAACACTCTGAAATCAAATCCATCCATAACGAAATTATCGTGTCTAGTTGGTAAACGTCCAAGTCGGCTTATCAACAGGCCACCTATGGTATCGAATTCACCTTCACTGAAACTACTGCCAAAAAAGTCGTTAAAATCATCAATGGTTGTCAACGCTTTGACTGTATAAGTTCCGTCAGAGTGCTGCTTGATAAAGTCGTCTTCATCATAATCAAACTCATCGGTTATATCACCGACGATCTGCTCAAGCACATCCTCAATGGTAATGATGCCACTCATGCCACCATATTCGTCATACACGACGGCGAGGTGATTTCTATTGGAACGGAATTCCTTCAATAACACATCCAGGCGCTTACTCTCTGGAATGCCTGAACTCGGTCTGAGCAGATTGCGAAGGCTGAACTTCTCGGAGCTGTCCGGGTGGGCAAGAAACAACAGATCCTTTGCAAGCAGAATACCCAGAACCTCGTCACCATTGTCTCCTACTACCGGAAACCGGGAGTGACCCGATTCAATCACCTGCGATAAAATTTCACTGGCCGTTTGATCGCCTCGTAAAAACACCACCTGCGATCGAGGCACCATGATTTCACGGGCTTTCATGTCGGCAACGGTGAGAGCACCTTCGATAATGCTCAAAGCCTCTGCATCGAGCAGCTCACGTTCTTTAGAAGCCCGCAACAGCTCCAGTAATTCCGACCTGGAACTAGGCTCACCGGTCAGGGCAAGAGAAAGCCTTTCCAACCAACTTCGGCTACTCTCGCCAGTCGCGTCACCTTCACTCATAATGATTCCTCACCGTACGGATTCTTAATACCCAGCGCGCCAAGCAGCATTACCTCCAGCAGTTCCATTTCCTTCGCCTCATCTTCGACAATATGATCAAAGCCCTTCAGATGCAGTATTCCATGAATTACCAGATGAGCATAATGCTGTAACAGATCTTTTTCCTGAATCTTTGCTTCATCTGCTAACACCGCCGGGCAAATAACGACGTCACCTAACAAAATGCGGCCGGTCTCATCCGCCGAATCTTCAGGGAAGGCCAGTACATTAGTTAACTTGTCCTGTTGACGAAAACGAAAATTCAGGGCCTTCATCTCATCCTTTTCTACAAACCGTATACAACATTCACAGGCGGGCTGGTTCAGGCGGGCCAGGCTGGATTGAAACCAATCTCTGGCGGTCTCTGGATCAAATAGGCCCCGACAAAGTGCTTCCTGTTGCATCTCTATGAGATATTTATCCATATTTTAGTGATTAGAGATTATCTGGGCCATTGCCAGATGATTTCTGCTCTTCATGCAGATCGTACGCCTCTACAATCCTTTGCACCAGAGGATGCCTGACGACATCTTTTGCGGAAAACATAGTAAAAGACAGGCCTTTGACCTGGCCAAGTACTTCAATGACATGCTTTAAACCACTCTTGGTACGGGAGGGAAGATCCACTTGAGTGACATCTCCGGTGATAACAACAGTCGAACCAAAACCAATTCGAGTTAGAAACATTTTCATCTGTTCTATGGTCGTGTTCTGACTTTCGTCAAGAATGACGAAAGCATCATTTAAGGTCCGACCGCGCATGTAAGCCAATGGAGCTATTTCAATGAAACCCTTTTCGATTAGTTTCTCGACACGTTCAAAACCGAAAAGCTCATACAGCGCATCATAAAGTGGCCTCAGGTAGGGATCTATTTTCTGGCTTAGGTCTCCGGGTAAGAAGCCAAGTTTTTCACCCGCCTCAACTGCTGGTCGCACCAGTAAAATCCTGGCCACGCGCTCCTGTTCAAACGCTTCCACAGCACAAGCTACGGCCAGGAATGTTTTGCCAGTACCGGCAGGACCAACACCAAAACTTATATCGTGATCGCGCATGGCGCGCACATAAATGATTTGGTTAAGGCCTCTAGGCCTGACGTTTTTACGCTTGGTCTTTATGATATCGCTGGGTTCATCCTCTTGTATGGAAATAGATTCGACACCAGACTCCTGTAAAAATAAATGTACAGTCTCCGCGGTCATCTGCGTTCCGCCGCAGACTTCCCTGTACAGATGAGTTAGCAAATCCCCAACTGAGCAGACAATTTCCTTATCCCCATAAATTTCAAACTCATTACCTCGATTACGTACTACCACCCCAAGACGTTTTTCAATCTGTCGTAAATGGGCATCAAAGGGACCGCACAAGTCCATCAACTGGCGGCTGTCATTGGGCTCCAGTGTTAAATAATGTGGCGATATTTCCAGGTTCATATAGGCTTTATAAGTCCAAAAGATAAGAGTAACAGATGCTTCAAGAATAAAAACATCATAGCTTCAAACCAGTTTACCCCTGAGTGAATTTGGTAGCGCTTCAACAATTTCAACGTCCACAAAAGTTCCTATGTGAGCGGATTCCAGGTCCGAAAAGTTAACGACCCGGTTATTCTCTGTTCTGCCCTGCAATTGTCCCGGATCCTTCCTTGAGACTCCCGTCACCAGTATCCGTTGCCTGCAGCCTACCATAGCCTCACTGATGCGCGTTGCCTGCTGGCTGATTCTGCCCTGTAATATCGCTAGCCGCTTTTTCTTTACTTCCATCGGTGTCTTGTCTTCAAGGTCTGCCGCAGGAGTACCTGGACGCGCGCTGTAAATAAAACTAAACGAATGATCAAATCCAATTTCGTCTATCAGTTGCATAGTTGCTGAAAAGTCCTCATCGGTCTCTCCGGGGAATCCGATTATAAAGTCCGAGGAAAGACTCAAATCCGGCCTGATCGCCCTGAGTCGCCTGATCTTCGACTTGTACTCGAGTATGGTGTGGCCTCGTTTCATTCTTGCCAGCACCCGGTCTGATCCACTTTGCACCGGCAAATGCAGATGATTCACTAACTCCGGCACCTCTGCGTACAAATCAATCAGATTATTGGAAAATTCGACGGGATGTGAGGTTGTATAACGAACTCGGTCTATTCCATCTATATTAACCAGCACGCTAATCAGGTAAGCAAGATCAGCAGTTCCCCCTGAATCTAAGTCACTGCGATAAGCGTTAACATTCTGGCCCAGCAAATTAACTTCTCTAACACCTTTAGCAGCCAGCTGTAGAATCTCTTTCAGGACATCCGCCAGCGGTCTGCTGACTTCTTCTCCGCGTGTATAGGGAACCACGCAGAAAGTGCAGTACTTACTACAACCCTCCATAATGGAAACAAAAGCCGATGGCCCTTTAACTGATGGTTCGGGCAAGGCATCGAATTTCTCAATCGCCGGAAAACTGATATCAATCAAGCTGGTGCCGGTGTCATCAAGTTCATTCAGCATGGCGGGCAACCGGTGCAGCGTCTGCGGACCAAAAATCACGTCAACATAAGGCGCCCTTCGATTAATAGCCTTGCCTTCCTGACTGGCAACACAACCGCCTACGCCAATTTTTAGATTGGGTTTAGCGTCTTTCAGCTTTCGCCAGCGGCCCAACTGATGGAACACCTTTTCCTGGGCTTTTTCTCGAATAGAACAGGTATTCAACAGCAATAAATCCGCCTCGGTCTCCTGCTCAGTCAGCTGATAACCATGCGCCTTTTCGAGCAGGTCGGCGATTTTAGATGAATCATATTCATTCATCTGACAACCGTGTGTTTTTATAAAGACCTTGGGCACAGGCTCACAACTACTATTATCGAAAATGGATGGCTATTATATTCTGGACTGAAGGATTCAGCTAGAGATTTTCTAAACTGGTGTATAGCCCAAAAATATTCCTCTCACATATTCCTCTAATACAGCTCAGCAACGAGATTCTCCACCAGGGCAATCGCATACCAGCCTTGAATTCCGTATAATCAGCCCTGATATTGCCTTCTCAAGGGAAAGAACCCTTGCTTTTATCGATATTTGGCGCCAGACGCGTCCTAAATTGAGCAACAGATATGTCAAAAACTCCTACATATAAAGTTATTTTCTTCAATCAAGGGCAGATTTTTGAGGTTTATGCCCGCCAGATCTACCAGTCAGATCTATATGGTTTTATCGAGATCGAAGAACTGATTTTTGGTGAGCGAACGCAAATACTGGTTGACCCAAGTGAAGAAAAACTTAAATCAGAGTTTGAGGGCGTGACACGAAGCTATCTACCTTTACATTCGGTAGTGCGGATAGATGAAGTAACTAAAGAAGGGGTTGGTAAAATAACCGAAGCCAAGGGTAATGTGTCGCCTTTTCCTATGTCTGCCTTTAACCCCAAACGTGGCAAAGATTAGTCATCAATAGGGGCACAACGGCGTGCATCCGGGAATTCACGGTCAACTAAGACCAAAAAAAGTAGCCTTTAAACTGGCAGGTACAGGCGAATCCATTACCTTTGGTGAGCTGGACCGACTATCAAATCAAACCGCCCATCTGTTTAGAAACTTACAACTAAAGGTCACGGATGGCCTTGCCATCCTGCTCGACAACGACCTCCACTACATGACGATCTGCTGGGCAGCGCAACGCTCAGGTCTTTACTTCACACCGATTAGCATCCTGTTTAAGAACCGAGAGATCAACTACATTTTAGGCAACTCCGATGCGAAACTGCTGGTTACCAAACAAACCATCCTGGACACACTGCAATTAGACCTGCCCAGGCACATTAAGGTAATCACCCTAGACCAGGGCCCTCACTTGCACTGGCCAACGCAGATAGACGGCCTACCTACAGACCCGGTAGAAGACGAGGTTGAAGGATCAGAAATGATCTACTCTTCAGGCACCACTGGAAATCCAAAGGGAGTGCGCTTTGAACTCCCCATGAACCCGGTAGGGACAATACCAGCACTCATTGGCAAAAGGATTAAGCTCTACCAGATCGATGACACGGTCCGTTATCTATCCACTGCACCGCTTTATCACTCTGCACCACTTCGCTATAACCTGATGATCTCGAGACTGGGCGGCACCTCCATCATCATGGAAAAATTCTCTGCAGAGGAAGCCTTGCGGCTTCTCCAGGAAGAAAAAATCACCCACAGCCAGTGGGTGCCAACCATGTTCGTAAGGCTACTTGACCTGCCTGAAACGGTTCGAAAGACGTTTCATCCCGAAAGCTTACGGTTTGCTATCCACGCAGCAGCACCTTGCCCCGTCCATATCAAACAAAAAATGATTAACTGGTGGGGCCCCATCCTGTACGAATACTATTCAGGTACCGAAGCCAATGGTTCAACGGCTATTAACTCAACACAATGGCTTACCCATAAAGGCAGCGTAGGTAAACCCATCCATGGCGAATTACGCATCCTGGATGATGAAGGTGGGATTGTCCCGACAGGACAGGTAGGTCTGGTCTATTTCGCCAATGGGACCGATTTCCAATATTACAAAGACCCGGAAAAAACCCTCGCTGCAAAGAACCAATATGGCTGGTCCACGCTTGGTGATATCGGTTACCTGGACACTGACGGTTACCTGTACCTGAAAGATCGAAAGTCGTTCATGATCATTTCCGGGGGGGTGAATATCTATCCTCAGGAAATTGAAGACGTGCTAATCAGTCATATCCAGGTCAGGGACGTCGCCGTATTCGGCATTCCCAACGCCGAATTTGGAGAAGAAGTTAAAGCAGTAGTGCAGCCAGCTCACCCAGACTACCAACCCTGGGAACTCCAAGAAGAACTAATTGCTTACTGCAGAGCAAATCTTTCCCACGTCAAGTGTCCCAGGTCCATTGACTTCATGACGGACTTACCACGCCATCCGAATGGCAAGCTCTATAAGGCTGAGCTAAGGCAGCCTTACTGGAAAAGCCATTCCTCCAATATTCTCTAAAGCCATTTCTCAACCCGGGCGACTGACGCCTGTGCCATCAACTCCTGAAGACTCTGGTCCCTTCCCGCGAACCTGAAATTAGGACAGATCTCCGCCAGGGGCACCATTACAAACTGGCGTTGATGCGCTCTAGGATGCGGAATCTGTAATTCATCGCTATCCAGCATGATGTCCCCATAAGCAATAATATCAAGATCCAGGACCCTGGCCTTATTACGGCCATGCTGGCCCAGGCGACCGCTATCTGCTTCCATGGCCTGTAAGGTAGCCAACAATTCCGGCGCTGCGCGACTGGTCTTGAAAGTGACCACCGCATTGGCAAAATCTTCAGACGCATCCTGCATGCTAATCGGCGCAGTCCGGTAAACAGATGAAGCTCTAAATGAAGTATTGAATTGAGACCTGAGTCGATCAATCGCAGCAAGAATCTGACCCGGCGGGTCAAACAAGTTACTGCCCAGCGCGACTACCACAGAAAATTCGATATCATCTTTTAGATTATCATCGAGCATAGTAAATCACTGCCGAAACGTGCTATTTTTGCACACTATTAAACCTGAATTATACCCTGTCGGAGACAATGACAATGAAAGCAGCCGTGTTAAGAGAAGCAAACAAACCTCTGGAAATAGAAGAAGTACAGATTTCTAAACCGGGCCCCAGAGAGGTCCTCGTCAGACCCGTCGCCGCGGGCGTCTGTCACAGTGATTTACACTTTCTAGATGGATCCTATCCCTACCCCATGCCTACCATTCTGGGCCATGAAAGCGCCGGTGTGGTTGAAGAGGTTGGCAGCGATGTCACCTACGTTAAAAAAGGCGATCACGTTATCACCTGCCTTTCGGCTTTTTGCGGCCACTGCAATAAGTGCCTGACCGGTCACTTATCCCTGTGCGCAAGCCCGGAGGTATCCCGAGATGCCACCGAAGAAAGCAGACTGAGCATCCAGGGAGAAACAGTACACCAATTTCTTAACCTGTCTTCCTTTGCCGAGCTGATGCTGATTCATGAACATGCCCTGGTTAAGGTCAGAGAAGACATGCCTATGGACCGCGCCGCGTTAATCGGTTGCTCTACCACAACGGGCGTGGGCGCCGTGTTCCATACAGCTGGGGTTGAACCCGGCTCGAAAGTCGCTGTAATCGGCTGCGGTGGGGTCGGCCTGGCGGCCATTAATGGCGCCGCTATCGCTGGTGCCGGGCAAATCATTGCAGTTGATAGGGTCGATTCCAAACTGGAGCTAGCAAAAGCAGTAGGAGCAACTCATACAATCAATGCCAGCTCAGGTAATGCTGTAGGAGAGGTCGTGGAAATGACCCAAGGCGGCTGCGATTATACCTTTGAAGCCATCGGCTTGAAATCAACAGCCGAGCAGGCATTTCAAATGCTCTGCAGTGGAGGAACAGCGACCATTATCGGCATGATCCCGGTAGGCACAATGGTCGAGCTTCACGGTGTCGATTTTCTGGCGGAGAAAAAGATTCAAGGGTCTAACATGGGCTCGAACCGATTCCGTGTCGATATGCCCCGATTCGTTGATTTTTACCTGTCCGGCAAGCTGCATCTGGATGAGATGATATCCAAACACATCAAGCTGGCCGATATTAACCTCGCCCTCGATGCACTAAAAACAGGCCAGGAAGCCCGGCACGTGATCATGTTTAACTAATCAGAGTATTACCAATGACCCTTATAACAATAGAAT
>Ga0233433_10000851_pt1 | contig 31639 bp, 33 predicted proteins | sample SI_122_August201_5_FD_179868 | JGI IMG/M metagenome (GOLD analysis project Ga0233433, IMG submission 179868) | Seawater microbial communities from Saanich Inlet, British Columbia, Canada - SI_122_August2016_100_MG | ecosystem: Environmental > Aquatic > Marine > Inlet | place: Canada: British...
CTGTCCGGGTAGGAGGCAAAGAAGTTGATGTGCGAGTGTCGACTATTCCTGCCAGTAATGGTGAACGAGTAGTGTTGCGTTTACTAGATAAGCAGGAAGGCTCTCGAGATTTAACGCATCTGGGAATGCGAGAAAAAGACCTGGAGGCAATGCAGGTATTGTTGCAACGACCACATGGTATTATCCTCGTGACGGGTCCAACCGGGTCAGGTAAATCAACCAGCCTTTATGCGGGCCTCTATCAGTTGAATGATGCCAGCCGGAATATCCTCACCGTTGAAGATCCAATTGAATATGATGTAGAAGGGGTCGGCCAGACACAGGTGAACTTGAAAGCGAATATGACCTTTGCTAAAGGTTTGCGAGCAATTCTCCGGCAGGATCCAGATGTGGTCATGGTGGGTGAAATTCGCGATTACGAAACAGCAGATATAGCGGTTCAAGCTAGTCTTACAGGACACTTGGTGTTATCCACCCTACATACCAATACGGCCATTGGGGCAATTACTCGTCTGGCTAACATGGGAGTACAACCCTATTTGCTGTCCAACAGTGTGGCAGGACTTATCGCCCAGCGATTAGTAAGGGTGCTCTGCAAGCATTGTAAGCAAGCTTATCAGGCCGATGATTATGAAAAAGATTTTCTCAAGTTATCGCGTCGAAAGAGTCAGACTTTGTACAGGGCAGAGGGGTGTGAGGAGTGTGCTTCTGAAGGCTATCGAGGCCGAATGGGGATTTATGAAGTTATTATCATTGACGATGATATCAGCAGAATGATTCATAGTGGGGCTTCTGAACAGGAAATGGAAGCGCAGGCAAGGAAGAAGACTTCCGGGATTCGGACAGATGGAAGACTCAAGGTGTTAAGTGGTGAAACTACCATTGACGAAATACTTCGTGTAACCATGGAAGATTAGAAGGTGATGTTAAGTGCCAGCCTATGAGTTTGAAGCGCTTGATCGGAAGGGCCGGTCTAAAAAAGGGATTATAGAAGGAGATTCTGCTCGCCAGGTTAGGCAGATCCTCCGAGATCGCACGCTGGCTCCGCTAAAGGTGGAATTGACCTCAGCTGCAAGCCAGAAAAATTTAAGTAAAACCGGCGCTTCCTTTGACATTTTTGGGTCGCGATTATCTGTCAGCGATCGCGCCCTGGTGACCCGTCAACTGGCGACACTCATTGCGGCTGGTTTGTCGGTTGAGGAGTCTTTATTTGCGGTCTCGAAGCAGACAGAGTCTGCAAAGACTCAACTGATGCTGGTGACGGTGCGTGCAAAAGTGATGGAAGGTTATTCATTTGCGCGAAGTCTTCAGGAATATCCCCGGGCTTTTCCTCCCTTATATCGTGCGACTGTAGAAGCGGGTGAATCGTCCGGTCATCTTGAGCAGGTGCTCAATCAATTGGCCGATTTTAGTGAAGCCCAATACGCGTCTGGTTTGCGGATTCAGCAGGCCATGATCTATCCGGTATTGTTGCTGATTCTTACCGTTGCTATCCTAGCCGGCCTGTTAGGCTACGTTGTCCCGGATATTGTTGACGTATTTGCCGATACAGGTCAGGCGTTGCCTGCGCTGACACAAATGATTATCGGCGCCAGTGATTTTGTTATGAATTATGGCCTGCTGATGGTCGTAATGGTGGTATTTGCAGCACTGGGTTTTAGACGTCTGCTGGCTGTCGCTGCTTTCCGACTTAAATTCGATCAGAGAATGTTGCATATTCCAATCGTTGCAAAAATGAGCCGCGGTAGAAATACCGCTCAGTTTGCCAGCACACTGAGTATTCTGTCGTCCTCTGGAGTCCCTTTGGTCGATGCGATGCAGATATCAGGTGGTGTTATATCTAATACCTGGCTGCGCCTTCAGGTAAAGGAGGCTACGGTGAAAGTCAGAGAAGGTTCCAGTCTGCAGTCAGCGCTAGAGCAAAGTGGCTACTTCCCGCCAATGATGCTTTATATGATTGCCAGTGGAGAAGCCAGTGGTGAATTAGACCAAATGCTGGAGCGTGTGGCCAAACACATGCAGCAGGACGTAGAAGTGCTGCTTGCAACCTTGTTGAGCCTGATCGGGCCTCTAATGTTAGTATTCATGGGCGGCGCCGTGTTTACGATTGTAATGGCAATTCTCTTGCCGATCATTAATCTTAACCAGTTAGTGGTATGATACTGTCCGGTATTTTGGCGATGCCGGATTGATTTAGCTGCTGAGAGAGAAGGTGATTATGAAACGAAAAGAATCAGGTTTCACGCTAATCGAAATTATGGTTGTAGTGGTCATTCTGGGTATTCTCGGTGCCTTGGTGGTGCCAAATCTGGTTGGTCGGCCTGATGAAGCCAGGGTAACGGCTGCAAGGTCGGACATACAGCAGATTGGTAATGCCCTGGACTTGTACCGCATGGATAATGGTCATTACCCCAGTACAGATCAAGGCTTGGAGGCACTGGTGGATGAACCTTCCGGTTATCCTGAACCGCGACGCTGGAATGCGGATGGATACTTAAAACGTGTGCCAGTTGATCCCTGGGGTGAAAAGTATCTTTATTTTAGCGAAGATCGAAAGGCCGAAGTCTACTCCCTGGGTTCAGATCGAAAGGAAAGCGGTGAAGGTGTTGACGCTGACCTTAAACTTTCTGACTTCTGATTAAATTGATGCTAGGACAGTCCAGGGGTTTCACCCTGATTGAAATTCTAGTGGTTCTGTTTGTGATTTCGGTTATGACAGGACTTGTTTTGGTTACCTTGCCTGGGTTTGTCAGGTCCGACAGTCTTGAGCAGGAAGCTGCAAGGTTGAAGCTGGTTCTGGAAATGGCGGTTGAGGAGTCCCAGATACAATCCAGCGAACTCGCTATTCAACCAGACAGAAATCGTTATTCATTCTATATTTACGATGAATTAGCCCAGCAATGGTATGAGATGAATTCGCCTCCACTGATCGCGCATGACATACCGGACGATGTAAACCTTAGCTTTAGCATTGAATCTAAGCCGTTTACATTTTCTATTGATAGTAACACTGGACTGGATGATGACGATGGTTCGGATGAATCCTCAAAAGGTAAAAAGAAACCTCCTCCTATCCTGTTCCTATCAAGTGGTGAGACCACCGTATTTAGTTTGACCCTGACGTCAGCAAGTGGGAATTCAAAGACGCTGGAAACCGATGGTTTTGGCTCTTTCAAGTGGCTGGGGGCAGGTGATGAAACGAGCCGGTAAACCTTCCTCGGGTTTTACGCTGATAGAGGTGATGATCGCCCTGGCAGTTTTTGCCATCGTGGCAGCGGCCTTGAGTCGCAACGCTTCACTGGGGATTCAGCAGACGGTGCGGGTCGAGGAACAGGTGCTGGCCTGGACAGTGGCGAAAAATGCCCTCAATGAATTGCTTATTCCACCAAGAGAAGCTGGTCGTAATTTCAGTTCCGGTCGCGACAGCTATACGGTTTCGGCTGCTAATAGAAAATGGCAGGTAAATATTCGGCTTGTGAATACCGAGGATCCAGACTTGAAGCGAGTCGAGGTTTCGGTGATGTTATCTGAAGCCCCGGATCGCGTATTGGCTGCTTTGACTGGCTTCCTGGGAAAGTATTGATGAATCACCATCATCACCATCATCACCATCATGGGTTTACCCTTCTGGAAGTGTTGATCGCTATGTCAATTTTCGCGATTATCGGATTGGCAGCTAACCAGTTGTTGCGCACCTCCGCATCTATTCATGATCAGGTTGAGATTAGAAGTAATGATTATCTGGCATTGGTCAAGGCCATAACGGTCTTGGAAAGAGATATATCACAATTTGTACCCCGTGGAATCAGGGACGAGTATGGCGATTATCAATCAGCACTGGCGATTAACGAAGGTGCTTTTGTGCTTGAGTTAACCCGAACGGGCTGGCGTAACCCGGTAGGTTTTGCTAGAAGCAGTCTTCAGCGTGTCGCCTATAGCTTAGCTGATGAGACCCTGACCCGGCATTTCTGGCTGGTGTTAGACCGGGCAGAAGACAGCCAGGCTATTACCCAGGAAATACTCAAAGGTGTAATCGACTTCCAGGTCAGTATTATTGATATTGACGGTGATCGGCAGGATTTTTTTGATCTACAAACAGATGGTAATGCCCTGCCTGCAGGCATTGAACTAAGGATAAACACCGAACAATACGGTGAATTACTCAGTGTTTATGACTTGCCAGAAATAACACAGCCTCTGGAACAGGTGCCAGGAGAAATTCGAGATTCGGAAGGTGCAGGGGAAACCACAAAGCCAGACATTCCGGAGCAACCACTGGCCAACGCAACCAATGGTAATTGAATGATGCGATATGCTCTGAATTCACAAACAAGCACCGGTGTAGCACTGATTACAGTTTTATTGATCGTGGTCATAGCGACCGTGCTGGGTGTTTCGACAGCTAAAAAACAGCGTATGACTATCCAGAGCTCCAGCCATTTTTTCTCTCGGGCTCAGGCAAAATACTTTGCTCTAGGGGGAGAGGAGTTTGGCCGTCAGATTTTGCATAAAGATTTTGTCACCCAGCCTCAATGGGATTCTCTTGATGAACCCTGGGCCGAACCCAATATGTTCTTTGAGTTTGACGGTGGCGATATAACCTTGAATATTGCAGACCTGCAAAATCGCCTAAATGTTAATACCCTGGCCGGCAATGGCCAGCAGGTAATCTATTCCAAAGCCCGAATCAGTTTGCTGACCAGTCAGTTAGGTGCAGACCCAGCCTGGTTGGATAAGGCCATTGATTGGATCGACTTTGATGCTGCGGCAAGCCCTATGGGCGCTGAAGATTACCATTATCTGGGTTTGGAACCAGCCTACCGAACCAGTAGCCAGCCCCTGGCTGACATATCTGAACTAAGGCTGTTGATGGGGCTGGCTAATGATACATTCTATCGTTTGAAAGATTATCTTACGGTGCTCCCTGGTGCTAATACGACTTTAAACGTTAATACTTGCTCAGCTTTCATCCTGCAGACCATTGCTGCCGGCCTGACCGTCGAACAAGCCGAGATACTAGTCGCGACGCGAAGTGCGGCAGGGCCGTTTGAGTCTATGGAAGCCTTCCTGCAACAACCTGAATTAGCTGGATTAGGCGTTAAACAGGAAGGTCTTAGTGTACAATCAAGTTTTTTTGAGGTGAAAGTCCGGGCTAGGTTTGGGGATCAGATCGCCTATCTCACCAGTTTCTTGCATCGTGATCCAGTAACTGGCGTTTTGAAGGTTCTGCATAGAAATAGCAGTGATAAATTTTTAGTAGGGCCTGCGATCCAGCAACCGGAAGAGAATAGTAATGGTTGAAAACCTGACAATCCGATTTTTTCGGGACTCAATAGAATGGCTGTTCCAGGATGGTGAAGCCAGGGTTCTATCTCGTGGTAAGGGCCAGCTTGAAGACCTGGCTGCAGTACAGCAATTGGATACACCCTCAATCCAGGTTAAGGGCGTGCTTGCGGGAGAGCAGGTTTTACTGACCACCGTCACAGTCCCAGCCAAGCCAACTCGGCAGATTATGCAGGCTGTGCCTTATTTGGTAGAAGAGCGTCTTGCCTGCGATGTAGAAGACTGTTTTTTCGCGATAGGCAAAAGGAGCGGCAATGAGCTTGATATTGCTGTGGTTAATAGAGCCTGGTTTGAAGGCATTTTGAGTGCTGTAAAAGCCGTTAATTTGTCACCTGAGGTCATGGCCGTAGAGCCCAATCTACTGGCTTCGGCTGAACAGAGTACGATTTATATCGATGCCAACAGGGCGCATCTATTATTTTCCGATCAAAAGGGGTTAACTACAGAATTAGATCAACTTTGCCAACTAGTAACGCTAACTTCACCTGAATTGACCGAGACTTTAAGAGTAGTGCGGTTTGAAGATACGGCTTCGGAAGCAGATATAGTTATTGACGAAATCGCAACACTCGATACGCTCAGCCTGGTTCAGGAGACTCAGCCAGGCAGTTGTCTCGAATTGATGGCGAATACGATGCAGTCTGCCACTCTGGACCTGCTTCAGGGTCCTTACTTGGTGCGTAAGAAGCAAGCTGGGTCGGGCAATTGGCTAAAGACGGTCGGTTGGGTGGCGTTGAGTGTATTTATAATACAATTTTGTCTGATGGTGGCGGAAGGCATCTATATCAATGAGCAGGCAGCAACCCTGGCCTCTGATAGTGAATCCCTGTATCGATCGGTGTATCCAGATGATAGGAATATCAGCAATATGCGAAGGCGGTGGAATTCTCACCTAGGTCAGGCTGATACAAATGACAGTGCTGGGTTCCTGACTTTGTTAAGTCAAGCAGCCAAATCAATTAAAGTATCGGGCCTTGAAATACAGAACATAAATTATAGCGAAAGTCGGGGAGACCTGGTCTTTCAGTTAGTGGCGCAGAGAAGTGAACAATTAATGCTCTATGTCGAGCGGTTGTCGGAACAGGGTATAGAAGCTGAGATCGGAACCATTTCACAGGATGATAACCAGGTGCGTGGGAGCATACGCATAAGACCCAATGGTGGCAGAAAATGAAGGCTCGCTGGCTGAGTCCCTGGTGGGAGAAGTATGCAGCGTTGCCGAGACGTGATCGTGGCATGTTGGCAGTGTTGACTGTTTTTCTGGTAGTAGTGCTAGGTTATCTACTGGTCTGGACGCCAGTCGACGAATATCGGCAGCGAGGTATGGAAGACCGGGACCGGCACCTGGAATTGCTTGAAATGATGCGGCGTACGGAGATCCAGGCTCGACAGAAATCGGTTTCCAAGGGTTCTGCAGTGACAGGAAGGAATCTGCTTTCAATTATCTCAAGAGAAGCTCAGCAATTAAACATAAAAGCCAATAGGTTACAGCCGGAAGGTCAGGATGCCGTCAGTCTGTGGTTTGACAATATTCCTTTCGATGATCTGCTGATGCTGCTGGAGAAGGTGCAATCAGAGTATGGCGTTTCGGTTGAACAGATTGTGGTTGACCGTGGCGAAAGTGGTGGTGCAGTCAGGACCCGACTTATCCTTAAAATTTAAGCTTTCAGCAATTCAGGGTTACCCTGGCTATCATTTACCGGGTTCTCCAGAACGCTTTTCGCATCACGCATTACCCTTTGATACCAGTAAATAGCAAAAATCCCGACAACAATATTTGCAATTGCAGTTGCTGCAAATATACCCATGTAGCCATACAGGTAGCTACCTAAAAAGGCGAGCGGAACATAGACGATAACGAGTCGTGATACAGATAATATCAGCGCTGGAATCGGCCTCCTCAGGGCATTGAAAGCATGATTGGCTACTGTGATTAAACCCATGAAGCCGATCGATAGTGGGATAATGTGCAGGAAGGTGACAGCGCTATCCATGAGATCAGGATTATCGCTTATACTGCTGACGAAAAAACCAGCGCCAAACCACATAATAACGGCAGCGATCAATCCCCAACTTAAGCAGGCGATATAGCAAGTTGTTAATGTCTGCTGGACCCTTTTAAATTGTCGAGCACCCCAGTTCTGGCCAACCAGGGGTACAACGCTGGTACCGATGCCGATGACTACCATACCAGCGACCGCTTCTATGCGACTGGCTACTCCAAAACCAGCGACGACATTGGTTCCGAATTGGGACAACAGCCAGGTCGCAAATGCAGTTGATAATGGCTGGATCAGGTTAGTCGCAGCGGCCGGTATGCCAACGGTGAGGATTTGTGTGGTTGATTGGTAAAACTGAGCTAAGGAAAAGTGCAGTAGCGATTCTTTAATCAGATACCAGTATGCGGCGAGCAGCAGTTGCAATAGTGAACCGATGACAAAAGCCCATGCTGCTCCCGTCAATCCCATAGCAGGCAGGCCGAGCCAGCCAAAAATGAGGAATGGACCAACGATGACCTGAACTATCGGTGCTGATGACATGATGTAGCCTGGATAGGTGGCGTTACCGAATGACCTGATTAGTCCGTTAGAGACCATCGCAATTCCCATGCAGGGAAAGCCAATAAACCAGATATGGGCATAGGCTACGGTCAATGACAGGACAGTATCTTCAGCACCTAGACCATGAAATAGGCTTTCAGCCGTAAGGAAGCCAATAACTGAAATAGAGCAGGTAAATGCCAGAACCAGAATGTAGCAGTGGGTGATGGTTCTTGCGGTTACGTCTCGGTCAGATTCGCCCATGGCCTGGGCAATAATGGTAGCTGCACCCATACCAATGCCTCGCGTGAGGGCGTTTAAGGCCATCGCTATGGGAAACATGTAGGTGATTGCCGCTAGTTGCTGCGTACCCAACCGACCGATATACAAAAGTTCAATTAGTTGGCCGAGCGTCATGGCAAGGAATCCGAGAATCATGACGGTTGATAGATGAGCCACATGTTTTACAACCGGTCCCTTTGTATAGGTTGCGTGTTGATTAGGATGGCTTTTTTCCACATTGGTGGCCTTGCTGCACTCGAAACTACTATAACGGATTTTGTCGACTGTTCAGGTATTTTTTGCTTCTCGTCAGATGAGTTTAGTACTCAGGGATCTCTGGTTATAGTGATGAGGCGAACGGTGGCCTGACTCTAGTGATTAAGGCAAGACCAACTGGTCATAGTAAATTCGCTATAAAAGAAAGGGTGTTCATGCGTATTTTAGTAATTGCAGGGTCTGGCATTGGCAAGGCTTTGGTTAAGCACGACATCCAGGCAGGTCATGAAGTCTGGTCAGGCTGCCGCCATCTGGAATTAAATAATCACTCGGCCAGTGCTCGGTTGCATCTTTTGGAGTTTGACGTTTGTGACCCCAAGATGATTGAAATAGTGGTGGCGGACTTTCAGTTCGGTCTGGATTTGATTATCAATAACGCGGGTGTGGCCGGTGAACGAGAACATTCTTTTGGGTGTTTTCATTAGTGGGTCTGGCAGGGTGAAGTTCACCCCGGGTAGAAATTTTAATATGCTGAAAAATGGCCTGCCCCTAAGCCGGTTTAATGGAAATCCCGAGACTTTAACGAGAAGCTTTCAAGTAATCCACTGTAGTCCTGGATAGACCCGGCTACTACGTGAATGATGGATGCCTGTCTCTCAATGATGCCTTTTATTTTTAGTAGCCTGCCCCTTAATATGGCGGCCCGGAAGCGTTCCAGTAAGTTGCTCCATATTACAACGTTGATGTTGTTTGTTTCATCTTCGAGGGTCAGGAAGATGACGCCAGTTGCCGTTGAGGGTCTCTGCCTGCCCGTTACCAGGCCAGCTACTTGAACAAAGCGGCCATGCTTAATGAGGGTTAATTCAGAGGCTTTTTTACAGTATTTAAGACTGTTTTCCTGCTCCCTGAGGATTGACATTGGATGTCGACCTAAACTTAGGCCAAGGCTTTCATAATCAGCACGCAGGTCATCTGCTTCGGCTGGTGCATCTAATGTAACGTGATCCTGTTCTCTAACAGAGGCTACTTCCAGTAATGGTGGATGAGGGATGATTCCAGTTGCCTGCCAATGGCTTTGGTAACGATTCCCGGATAAGGATTTAAATGCGCCAGCTTCAATCAGGCGGCCCATCTCTGCCTGGTCGAGGTCTGCCTTGGTTGCCATATCTGACAGGACCTTGATGGTGTGTGTTTCCCGGGCGGCCATAACACGAAGCGCCGTGGCTTTCCTTAAACCCTTTATTCGCTCTAAACCTAAACGAATAGCGGGCTGACGGGTCTGCTGCTGGCTTCCTGAATGAGGGTCTACTGGTTGAGAGTACTCAAGGGAACAGTCCCAAAGGCTATGCAGAATATCCACAGGGCGGACCTCAATGTGGTGGCGAGTAGCATCCTGTACCAGTTGTGATGGGCTGTAAAACCCCATGGGTTGGCTGTTTAATAAACCGCAATAGAATGCCGCCGGATGGTGGCATTTCAGCCAAGCGGAAAAATACACCAAGAGAGCAAAGCTGGCTGCATGGGATTCTGGAAAACCATAATCGCCAAATCCTTTGATTTGCTCGAATATTCGTTCGGCAAAAGCCTGATCATGGCCTCGTTCAAGCATGCCATTAATTAGTTTTTTTTGAAAATGTTCGAGCCCACCGCGTTTTTTCCAGGCGGCCATAGCCCTGCGGAGTTGATCAGCTTCACCAGGGGTAAAACCAGCGGCAACTACAGCAAGTTTGATTACCTGCTCCTGGAATATAGGCACTCCAAGGGTGCGTTCCAGGACAGCCTTTACCTCATTATTGGCATAGCTGACAGTTTCTTCGCCATTCCGTCTTTTTAAGTAGGGGTGAACCATTTTACCCTGGATGGGGCCTGGTCTGACGATGGCGACCTGGATCACCAGATCATAAAATTTTTCCGGTTTGAGTCTTGGCAGCATGGCCATCTGGGCTCGTGATTCAACCTGAAAGACACCGATACTATCTCCTTGCTGCAGCATCTGATAAGTCAACGGGTCTTCAGCTGGAATATCGGCCAGGGTGAGCTCTGTTTCCTGTTGATGACTGATTAGTTCAAGGGATTTCCTGATAGAAGTGAGCATACCCAGAGCTAATACATCAATTTTAAGTAGGCCGAGGGCTTCAAGGTCATCTTTATCCCATTGGATGATGGTTCGCTCGGGCATGGCTGCATTTTCCAGGGGAACGAGTTGGGACAGTGGACCGCTGGAAATAACAAAACCACCAACGTGCTGTGATAAATGCCGAGGAAATCCGAGGATTTGCTGGGTCAGGTCGACGAATTGGTTGACGACTCTGTTACGAGCGCTAATCCCGGTTTCTTCGAATCGCTCCAGTAATGAGGATTTTTTATCCCACCAGGATACAGTTTTTGCCAGTTTGTCGATCAGGTGGGTGTCTATTCCCATGGCTTTGCCCACATCTCTGATAGCACTCTTAGGCCTGTAGGTGATGACTGTGGCTGCCAGAGCGGCTCGATGACGGCCATATTTTTTATAAATATACTGAATGATTTCTTCTCGTCTTTCGTGTTCAAAATCAACATCGATATCAGGTGGTTCATTACGTTCTTTAGAGATAAAACGTTCGAATAGTAAATTTATTTTTGCAGGATTTACTTCAGTGATGCCGAGGCAGTAACAAACGGCGCTATTAGCGGCTGAGCCCCTTCCCTGGCAAAGGATATTCTGGCTTTTTGCAAACTGGACAATATCGAACACGGTTAAGAAGTAGTATTCGTAGTTTAGAGAGGCTATTAGTTGTAGTTCTTTGTCAATTTGTAGTTGTACCGATGCCTGTATCCCATTGGGCCACCGTTTCAATGTTCCGACCTGGGTTAACTCGAGGAGATATTGCGTTGGTGTCTTGTCTGCAGGGACCAGTTCTTGCGGATATTCATAACGCAGTTCATCCAGTGAGAAATGACATTGGTTGGCTATTTGTAAAGTGTTTTCTAATAGAGATGAGGGGCAAAGCTGGTGTATGGCTGGGATATTACGGAGGTGCCGTTCACTATTTTTGTGGAGCAGGCGGCCTGCCATCTGAATAGAAACGCCTAATCTGATAGCAGCCAAAGTATCGAGTAATGGTTTTCTGTCGGGAATGTGCATGTGAACATCGCCACAGGTCAGCATGGGTATGCATATCGCATTAGCTAAATCAAAAATGTGTTGGTAGGTTTTTTCATCCTGGCCATCGAGAAAAATTTCCAGGCCGAGCCAGAGCCGGTCGGAGAACCATGTTTTGAGGGTTTCACCATAGATACGGTTTTTTTCCTGACTTGCAGTAGGTAGCCAGATCATGATGATCTGGTCAGTTGCGGTCTGCAGGTCTTTTAGACTCAGGGTGTAATCACCTTTTTCAGCTCGACGTCGTGCACGGCTGATAAGGCTGCAAATCTGGCCATATCCAGTACGGTTTGGGGCGAGCATGACAACTTTAATTTCTTCCTGGAGGGTAAACTCGCTGCCGATAATTAGTTTTAAAGCGCAGCTTTTAGCTTGCTTATGTGCTTTGACAATACCGGCCATTGAACATTCGTCAGTAATTGCCAGGGCCTGATAACCGAGCATCGCAGCCTGTTGAACTAATTCCTCCGGATGAGAGGCGCCTCTCAAGAAAGAATGGTTGGTAATACAATGCAATTCGGCATATTTGGGCGTGGGCGTGGGCGTGGGCGTGGGCGTCGGTGCTGCTGCTGATATTTCAGTGAAAGAGTAATTATGATGGTTCATACTGGGTCATTTGGCGAGGTGGGTTAGATGTTAAATAACTGTATATATATACAGTATATTGAAAGAGCCGTAAACTCAAGTTTTTCCATGTAAGTATGGGGCTTTACCCGATTACCTTATTAGTTTGACTTTGTTCTCAGCATTGACTTTCAGGGCTGGCAATACGGTCTCAGAAATAAAAAGGTTGCTGAGCCTGGTTGTACGAACACCTATAATGATGACCGAAGGAGTATCCCTCATGGCAAAATTCTACTTTTACTATTCCTCCATGAATGCGGGGAAATCGACCTCTCTGCTGCAGTCAAGTCATAACTACCGAGAACGTGGAATGTCAACGCTGTTGCTGTGCCCGGCACTGGATAACCGTTATGGTGAAGGAAGGATTACTTCTCGTCTGGGAATTGAGGAAGAAGCCATCAGCTTTGATCAAGAAGAAGACTTATATCAGTTAGTGACTGGCCACCATAATAGTCGAAAGATCCACTGCGTGATGATAGATGAAGCGCAGTTTTTGAAAAAACCCCAGGTCTACCAGTTAGGACGGGTCTGTGATGAGGTTGATATTCCGGTGCTCGCTTATGGCCTGCGGACTGATTTTCAGGGTGAACCTTTTGAGGGCAGCCAGTATCTACTGAGCTGGGCAGATAACCTTCGCGAGCTTAAGGCCATCTGTCATTGTGGCAGTAAAGCAACTATGGTTTTACGAACTGATGCAGTTGGCCAAGTGCTTACCAGTGGCACACAGATCGAGATAGGCGGTAATGACCGATATGGTTCGGTATGCAGGAAGCACTTTCATCAAGGTTACGTTAATACCGGTGCCGGTCCGAATGAGCGGTAAACCAGTAGCCACCTCGATGCTAATAGGAGAAGACTATGATTAAACACAGGCAGTGTGCGGTAGAAGTGAAAATCAGCGCTATTGGCGATAGACCGAGCAGATTCAAACCTATGCAATCAATCTTACCAGGGTTGATTCCGGGTCAGACCATGGGCCGACCCGGTCTGAAACAGTATCAACAGAGTTGCAAGTAGGGTGGCGACGCATCCGTACCAGATTTGGGTCGATGCCGATGCCTGTCCGGTACCGGTAAAAGAAATGCTATTCCGGGCAGCAGAGCGAACCGGAATTCAACTAACCCTTGTGGCAAACCATGTGATGCGGGTTCCTGCGCCTGGCAACGTCAAATTGATGCAGGTAGGCGCTGGCTTTGATTTGGCCGATAACAAGATAGTTGAGCTTGTTAGCAGCGGAGACCTGGTCATTACTGCAGATATCCCCCTGGCCGCCGAAGTAATAGAGAAAGGTGCCCAGGTGCTGAGTCCTCGCGGTGAAAGTTATTCTATTGAGAACATCAAGGCTCGACTGACCATGCGCGATTTTATGGATACCTTGCGTGCCAGTGGCGTGCAGAGTGGTGGGCCAGCGGTGTTTTCAGCTAAGGACAAGCAGCGCTTTGCAAATCATCTGGATCGATATTTGACGGCAAGTGGTTACAAGTAAGTGGCCGGATTGCCGCGATTGCTGAGTGACCAACAGTTTGCCCAGCTTAGCGCAACCTACCCGCAGCCTAGTCACCTGGCTGGGCAGATGCTGAAAGCTTAAGCAGCATGACGCAGAGGTCAGTGCTAAACTGCAGTTGTTTAAATACCGTGGTGTTTCGGTAATTGATGACAGAATATGACAACAGGCTTGAGTTAAAACAGATATGAAAATAGAAAAATCATGTGTGGTCGCCCTACAGTATGTGCTGGCAGACCAGGACGGTAGTGAACTGGAACGGTCTATGCAGGCATCTCCCATGGTTTACCTGCATGGCTATAGAAATCTTCTTCCCGATCTGGAAGCCGCATTGACAGGCCTGGAGGAAGGTGCAGAGATACAAGTCGAGCTGCCTCCAGAGCGAGCTTATGGATTAAGGGATGACAGCGCGGTGCAACGAGTGTCAATGAAACATTTGATTAAACCGCCAAGGAAAATGCCGCCGGGTACGCTAGTGCAGTTAAATACTAAATCTGGACCAAGAGATGCAGTTGTGATCAAGGCGGGGAAATTCAATGTTGATATCGATAGTAATCACCCCTATGCCGGTAAAAATCTGGTTTTTTCGATTACCATTGAAAAAATAAGGTCGGCTACTGCTACAGAGTTGTCGCATGGGCATAGCCATGGATTCGACGGTCAGGACCACCATCACTGAGCTTTCAGGAACCTAATTGCCCTGCCATTGGGGCTGACGTTTTTCAGCAAAAGCCAGTGGACCTTCGTGCGCATCATTGCTTTGCTGGCGCAGTGTTTCCTCCGCGTATTCTCGCCCAAAGGCTTGTGCCAGAGGATAATCTAGGCCTTGCATCGCACAGGCTTTGGTAGCTCGGATGGCCAACGGAGCACAGCGGAGAATATCCCTTACATACTGGTCAACTGTCATTTTTAATTCACTGGCACCAACAACGTCATTGATTAATCCCAACTGGTAAGCGCGCGAGGCGGTCATGTGACGGCCGGTCAGTAGGTAGCCCATCGCGGGCTTCAGGCCAATTTGGCGTGGCAATCTGTGCACGCCAGCTGCTCCAGCGATAAGTCCGCGTCTCGGTTCTGGAAGGCCGAATTCTGCATGATCAGCAGCAACGATAATATCGCAAGCCAAGGCGATTTCTAATCCTCCGCCCAGGGCAAAGCCGTTAACCATCGCAATGAGTGGTTTGGAGAAGTGCCAGCGTTCAGCAATGTGGGTTGTTTGCTTAGCTAACTCGCGCCACTTTAGTCTCTGCTGGTCATCGGCTTGCCTCTCAATTGCCCTGTGTTTCAAATCAGCACCTGCACAGAAGGCTCTTTCACCAGCGCCGGTAATTACTGCCAGCCAGATATCATCATTTTGTTCAACTTCATTTAGGTGCTCAGATAGTTGCCAGCGTAAATCGGGATTAAGCGAATTCATTGCCTCGGGCCTGTTAAGTGTAATCCAGGCTACTTTATCGTTAATTTCAAACCGGGTGGTGTTGGTATACATTTTTTAATCCTTGGTTTTATCTCTGCGTTTATCCTGGCAGGCTAAAGTCTGACTGGCAGGTTACTGCTCTAATTACCGTGCAGAACCGATTAGGTTAGGCATCTGGGCGGGTTGCCCCACTGGGCAGGTAATGTGGGAAGTCTCGGCTGGACTCAACTCTTGCTATTAAACTGGCTGCTGCTTCATGACTTGATAAATCCTCAAGCTGTTTTATGGTCACTGCCATCATGGCTAATTTGCCCTTCTTATTCTCGGCCAGAGCGGTTGTTGGAGAGATCCAGATACTCTCGGTGGTTTCTTCTCCATCGTGTAGCTCGAGTTGCCCGTCCGGGGCTGAGCCAATGAAAAATCGGGTGTCGAATCGCCTTGGTCTACCGGGTGGAGTTACCCAGCGGTTAAAAAAGTGGATTTGATCAACGGTTAAAATCCAGCCTTCTTTGGCGCAGATAGTAGTTAGGTCAATTTCATTGTTTCTTAATTGGCGCCGGTATTCGATTACCTTTCCATCCTGTGTGTTAATTTGCTCACCGCTATCTGTGCAAGCCAGCAGTAATCCAGATTCTTCAAAAGTTTCTCGTATGGCAGCAACCCAGCAAGCCAGCCAGTCTTCACCCAGGGCTTTTTTCTGGTGTAATTGATCACGGCTGAGTTGGCTGATTTGATGTTCGTAAGTGAAGTGATAGTCTGATTCATCGACCCGTCCACCTGGAAAAACATACATACCACCGGCAAAGGCTGTATTGGTGGTTCTTTTGAGCATGAGGATTTCATATTGGGGGTGGCCATCACGCACTAGGATGACGGTTGCGGCAGACCTGATTGGCTGGTCGTTCATAGCGGGTTTACCACGCCCTTCTGGATAAGGGCTTGGATTGTGGCTTTGTCCATACCCAGTTCCTGGAGAATAGCCGTGCTATTCTGTCCTAATCTAGGCGCACTGTGCCTGGGCCGGACGTCCGCTTGGCCAAAGCGGATAGGAATACCAACTGTTTTATATTCACCAAATTCCTCGTTATGCATTGTTGGAAATAAATTTATTGCTTTCGCCTGAGGGTCAGACGGCACCTCGTGCAACCCCAGTACCGGTCCCCAGATCAGGCCAGCGTCGTCAAAAATCGGACCCCACTCATCACGGTTTCGCCTGGCAAGGGCTTGATCGACACCATCGGTAAGTTCCGGCATGTGGTCATAACGCCCCTTGCCAGTGGCATACTTGTCTTCTTCTAGCCAATGGCTCAGGCCCAGAGCCACGCAGAAAGCGGGCCATTGTTCTGGTCCCGGCATATTGAAAACCACCCATTTGCCATCTCCGCAAGGGTAACGGTTAGCAGTTGGTGTTAACAAGTTTCGCCTGGCCCTTTTCCTGACCGGAGCAAGGTCATTTGCTGTGGTAGCGTAATCGCTTGCCTGGGTCCACACTGCTGTTTCATAAAGCGAGGTCTCTATGGTCTGTCCTTCACCTGACGATTCAGCCTGTCTGAGCGCGGCTAATATTCCGGCGACCAGGGCCAGTCCGGTAGTATGGTCACCTTGAGCTGGTCTAGCCTGAGGGACGTCGCCATCATCGCCTTCTCGCATGGCATCATATAATCCTGAGCGACCGAAAAAGGCGGTTACATCGTATCCTGGACGCCAGGCATCTGGGCCAGTGGTTCCAAAGCCAGTCAGTGTCGCATGCACCAGTTTGGGATTAATAGCAAATAGAGAAGCAGAGTCCAGGCGGTATTTCTGCTGTCTTTCCAGCAGCAGGTTACACATAAAAATATCCGCGGTTTGACAGAGTTTATGGACGATTTCTATCCCAGACTGCTGGCTTAGATCGACTACCAGAGACTCCTTGCCTCGGTTATCGACATCAAATTGCAAGTCAATTTCGCGAACCGATGAGTCGACCTTTGGCGTTCTGCCCATATCTCTCATAGGATCACCGACCGGGGGTTCTATTTTGATCACCCGAGCCCCCATATCTGCAAGGATAGCCCCTGCACTTGGTGCAGCCATCCAGTTGTCTATTTCAATAACGGTAATATTGTCTAATGGTGAAGCCACTGCTATTTATCTCTCATCGGTTAATATAGAGAGCCAATCATAAGTGAGCTTCTAACAATTAGAAACCTTGAAGATAACCATGGCTTTTCAGTCAGACCATATGAGCAGGATGACCTGTCCTCTGTTTACAGCATTTGCTTGAAAACCGGCGATGCGGGGCAGGACGCAACAGGTCTGATTGATGAAAAACTGCTGGGACATTATTATGCCGCCCCCTATGTTCACTTTGAACCAGATCTCTGTTGGTTATTGGTCAAGCAGGCTATACCAGTGGGGTATATCCTGGGCACGAGTGACTCAGGTGCATTTGCAGCCTGGGCCGATAAGAAGTGGTGGGGATCACTCAGGCAGCTTTACCCGTTAAAAGGTGAAAATGGATCCTGGACTCAGCAAATGATTTCTTTATTGCATGAAGGTTATCGCCCCCCCAGTGGAATTAAGGCCTATCCCGCTCATTTACATATTGATCTACTTCCCGAGGGGCAAAAGCAAGGCTGGGGTAAGGTTTTAATTAGTCTGTTATGCCAGGAATTGAAAAAAATGAGTGTTGCAGGCGTTCACCTTGAGGTGAGTAAAGGTAATACCAATGCCATTGGGTTTTATAAGAGTACCGGTTTCAGTGTCCTAAAGTCGGGGAGCAGCTTTATACGATTTGGTAAATCGCTCTGATGTCACCATTAACTGCTTTTGGTTAAAAAATTGAACAGTTGTCGGTCATGTCTGCTTTTAGCTGAAAGCGGGCCGGAACGAACATAAGGTTGCCAGGGAGACGCTCTGGCTGCTTCTACCTGATCTCCCATCACCGTAACCCTTTCGATTATTCTTTCGCCCTGAAAGTCGTTGATAACAAAATGCTGTGTACATCGGTTATCCCACATGCAGACTGTGCCAGCGTCCCACTGGTAGCGGATAGTAAATCTTGGGCTAGAAACCCATTTTGTCAGGTAGCCTAACAATACTTCGCTTTCAGTGGCACTTAATTCCACGATCCGTCGGGTGAAATGCTCATTCACATAAAGTGCTGGACGTTCCGTTTCAGGATGCAACCGGACCACAGGGTGGATGGCCATCTGTTCAGGACGATTGTGAGGGTGGGCATCGTGTAGTGCTGTTAACCCGAGGCAGAGTTCTTTCATGGGTTCGGAGAGTTCGTTGTAGGCCTGGTATAGATTAGTCCACATGGTGTCACCACCAATTTCAGGGCAGGTGACCATATGCAGTACAGACATAACGGCGGGTCGTTCCTGGAAGGTGATGTCTGTGTGCCATTCATCGGCTATGCCACCATGACTGGCGATTAACTTGAATATCTTGGGATGGGTATCTGCTTCGCTCTTCAGATTGGGGTGTCCTTCCAGTGGTCCAAAGCGTTCGCCGAATGAGACATGCTCCTGGTTTGACGGATGTTGTCCAGGGAAAAATAGTACCTGATGCTGTATCAGCAGTGCTTTGATGTTTGAAATTTCCTGTTCAGACAGGTCAGCAATGTTAAACCCACTTACTTCTGCTCCCAGCGACCCAGATAATCGTTTTACTGTCCAGTGTCGTGGTGCAATAAGGGCATTCATTTAGGTACACTCGATAAAGTAGGCTACTGAGAATAAACGAACCAGAGACTAATGGATACTAACATTGTAGATTCTGATTGAGCAGTTCCGGGTAGCCAGATGAATAAATTAGATAGTTAAAAGCGAGAACGTTGCGAGATGAAAGGAATTTGGTTAGAAGAAGGTCAGCTAGATTATCGAGACGATCTGCCGATGCCAGTCTGTGCGACTGGGGAATTGCTCGTAGAGGTAAAATATGCGGGTATTTGTGGTACGGATATGGAACTGCAACAAGGTTACTATCAGTTTAAAGGCATTCTCGGACATGAGTTTGTTGGTCGCATAGTCTCTGGTACTCGGCAGGGCCAGCGAGTCGTTGCCGATATCAACCTGGGCTGCGGGGAGTGTCAGCAATGCCAACAGGGTTTACATCGGCATTGTCCGGATCGGAAGGTGATTGGCATCAAAAACCGCTCAGGCGCGTTTGCAGAGTATTTGGCCATTCCCGAGTGCAATTTGTTGACTGTTCCCGATGGCCTGCCTGACTTCCTTGCTGTCCTGGTTGAGCCAACCGCCGCCGCATTTGAAATACTCGAGCAACTGGAAGATAAAATCCCTGATCGGGTCCTGGTGGTCGGATCGGGACGGTTGGGCTTGCTGGTCGCCCATGTCCTGTCATCGGCTGGGACCGAAGTCAGCTTGCTGGTGAGGAATGCGGTTCGAGCCCAGCACATCCAGGATCGGCGTATTCAGGTTATAGAAGACCCAGGTAATATGCTGTTTCCGATGGCAGTTGAATGCTCGGCAAGCCAGGCTGGATTTGCTACTGCGCTGAAAAGTCTGCAACCCAGAGGCACTCTCGTCCTGAAAAGTACTTTCCCTGATTTAAGCGAATTTGATCTAGGCGCAGTGATGGTAAACGAAATAAACCTTTTGGGCTCGCGCTGTGGTCCGATGCAGCGAGCCATTGATTGGTTGGCGGAGGGTCATTTTGAGGAGCCTAGCATCCAGACTCTGGGGTTTGAAGCTTGTGACAAGGCTTTCCAATATGCCAATGATCCAGCGATTTACAAAGTGTTGTTACATCCGTGAATGGCCTCGATGGCAACCAGCCTGATTAAAGTCTGCTGGCCCTGGTGGCAGAGGAAGGATTAAATCTTCAGGTGTTGGATCACTAAGCCTATAGCTGAATCACTCTGGTAGGTCTTCGTCAATGACAATCACCGGTGGCGATCCACCCGCTGCGGGGTCGCGTATTAGCAGGCGATAAATATGACCCGCTTCAAGTAACGCAGTCTCCGGGCCAGCCAGGACCGTTTTGTCTTCTGAAGCTGTCAAGGTGATGTCATAGGACTCAGGTTCCAGGGTTAGTCTGGCTATAGTGCGCGGGCTGATATTGTTACCATTTGGATTTACATCAGAAATGGATTCTCCCTGTTTAACCAAATACACATCTAATAGCTCAGTCGACGGGGCACTTTGAATAATGCTGAGTTGCGCCTGTCTGCTTATGATGCGGTAATTCTCTGTTAGCAGAATCGGGTTGATTGCATCTGCAAGCCCTGTGACATAAAGAGAATGATATTCGCCACTAAAAATAAACACAGCATCTTCCAGTAGGATATTCTCCGGGTCGTCTGCCACAGTTATTTTTACTGGGTATTCATTGGCTTCAGTGGGCAGATAAGCTGTTTGATCGGTGAACAGCAAGTCTTCGGCAAGTAACTGGTCATCTAAATAGATGTCCACCGCTGTTTGGTCAGGGATCAGGTTAATCAATCGTAATTCAGCTTGTAGATTTTCTTCAGGAAAGGTAAGCATGCCGGCTGAGTTGATTAGCAAGCCTCTCATCTTGCCGACATCCGGTCCATAATGATCAAGAAATATAATTAGAGAGCGACTTTGAGGCGTAATTTGGAATGTTCCGGATTGCCAGAGGGATTCCATTTCTGCAGCATTTGAGGCCAAAAGGTTATATGGATTATTGGTCGATGAGCCGATTGTCAGGGTGGGTGTATCCAGGCTCGCCTGGAATGCCAGAAAGTCTCCGGTACCGTTATTGTCATCGCTATCCGTAAAGGTGTCATTTGCAACTGTAATGGCTCTGTTTCCATTCAACTCCGCTGTTGGTGAGAAAGTGGCCGTATAGCTCTGACCTTCATCAGCGGTTGTAATTGCGTCGAGCGTGCCGCCAGACACCGCAATATCATCATCGGTAAAACCCGACACGGTTTCGCTGAATGTGAAGGTGATAGCCGCCGTTTCGCCAGCCGCAAGGTCAGCGCCGCTGGCACTGATTGTCAATCTCGGTGTGTCACTATTAGCCTGGGCGGTCAGTGTCTCGCCGACACCGAGGTTGCCTTGGTTATCCATGTAAGTGTCATTAGCTACGGCTATGCTGGTGTTGCCACTGAAATCCTCTAAGGGGGTATAGGTTGCAGTATAGGTCAGGCCACCATCGCTGCTGCTGATGCTGTCCAATGTGCCATTTGATACGACAATATCCTCGTCGGTGAAATCAGTTACGGCTGCACTGAACGAGAAGGTGACAACAAAGGTCCCTGAAGTCACCACTGGCACATAGGCAGAACTGGTGTACTTTGCCACGTTGACAATCGTTTCTGTTCCAGTTTGATTATTGCTGAGGCTCAGTTCGAGCTGGTCAGGTGCCATGCTTGCAGCGTGGATAAAAGCAAACTCAGCTTCGTTTGCATCTTCAGGAAATTCTTCGAGTTTCTGATTAACCAAGATGATATCTGGTGCTGCCATGGTACCAACCACAACTAATGTGATGACCCCATTCTGGGGTACCAGTAAGTCAATAGAGATCAGCGCAGTTAGCTCGTTCTGCTCAATAAAACTGATAGTGGTCTCTCGGCTAATTCCAGGAATGACACTGGTGGTCGATCCTACCTCTCCGTAGTTTATCTGGCCCAGGGATTGTTTACCAAATTCGGCAACGAGAAGCGATGAGTCAGTGACGGCATTGACGACGCGGACAAAGCCGGATGGGGCAGGGGCATTCTTATCAAACCCAGGATCACTGCCACAGCCGGTTAAGCCCAGGATCGACCAAAGTACGATGATTGCGGTAAAAGTAGCTTTCATAATTGGGGCTGTATCAATGATGCGGCAACAATAATAGAAATTGGCAACAGATACCAGTGAAATAGGCCTTAAAGGTAGGTTAGAGGCTGCCGTGAAAGGATATAATACCCGCTGTCACTGCGACATTGAGTGAATCCACTGCATTTGCCATGGGTATCCCCAGTAAATGATCGCAGGCTCGGCGTAATTCTGTGGTAAGGCCCTCGGTTTCATTTCCCAGAATTAAGATTTTCGGGGTGTTATTATTGAGGTCAGTTAAGCGTAATTCGCCATCAGAGCTAAGCCCTATGAGCTGATATCCTTTCCGTTGTAGAGCCAGGGCACCATCCAGGCCCGTCAAGCATCGGTAGATGCTGGTTTTCAACAGGCATCCAGCGCTGGCTTTATAGACCAGAGGGTCGATCGCAGCGCAGCCCTGGGAAGGTAATATCAGACCAGCCATGGGGGAGGCGGCTACACTTCTTATAATCATACCCAGGTTCTGCGGATTGGTGACCCGATCGATCATAATGAATTCTGCACCTGGCTTCGGTTCAGACCTGATCAACTGTTCCAGGTCGTGGTAATGCGGTGCGACCAGGTCAATTGCTACCCCTTGGTCCTGACGGGCATTTTTGGAAATATGCGATAAGTTATGTTTACTGTGCATCCGTAATTCAATATTTCGGATAGCAGCTAAATGTTTTATTTCTGAGATTATGGAGGATGATTTATTGCTAGTAGCCAGATGCAGGCGAAATACCTTTAAGTCTGTATCCTTGAGTACTTCCAGGGTTGTTTTGCGACCGTACAACGTAATCATGTCGTCGAATTGTCGTCGTTGCTGGGCCCAGGTTTGTTCAGTCATGGTGTCTTTTGTTTAGGCAGTCACAGGGTCATCCTGTTCCCCAGCCAGAGATAGTCTTGTGCTGCCTGATTAATCGCTGGGTAATACGTCTGTATATTCAGGTACAAGTTACCCGTATGCGAGAACAGGTCGTTAATATGCAGGAAGGAGCGAATTAAAGCAGTCCTGGCAGTTTCTCTGCAATCTCCTCTGGAGAAGTACGAGGATCAAAACGCGCGACTACATCGCCGTTTCGATTGACCAGGAATTTAGTAAAATTCCAGCCGATATCGCCAGGCTGTTGCTGTTTGAGCAGACTGAATAATGGGTTCTCATGGTCACCATTTACGTCTGTTTTCGCGAACATGGGGAAGGTAACGTCGTATTTTGATTGGGCAAATTCAAGAATTTCTGAATTGCTGCCGGGTTCCTGGGCGCCGAATTGATTGCAGGGAAATCCCAATACCTGGAGGCTGTCATTTTCTTCATGCAATGTACGCAGACCTGCGTACTGTGATGTCATGCCTCATTGACTGGCTAGATTTACGATCAGTAGGGCCTGGTCTTTAAATTCTGATAAAGAGATGGTTTCACCGGCGATAGTTTCTACCTCAATTGCGTATATATCTGACATTGCGAAAGGTCCCTGTTAGTAGTGGTTATTATTGTCCATGATCTGCTGCCATTTGTCAGCAGGGTTATGAAAATAATCCGTGCAGATACCATTCGGAGTCATAACCCTGGTAGAAAACCCAGTAAATAGCACCATTGCTGTGCTGGCAGATATAGTAATCCCTGCTGAAACCATTTTCATCCCACCAGCCAAAGCAGATCCTCTCTGGACCTTGTATTAGCTTTAAGCTACGTGCGGTATGACGATGTAGTTTTTTAGGCTGGTTGAGCAGGAACAACGGCCTGGCTGCGATAAGGTCCTGGTTTATGGTTTCACCTGGGGTGTTTTTTACACGGATTGCCTGCCAGTTTTTTTCTGGTCTGTGATCATTGCCCAGCGCCAGGCAGAAACAAGCATCAGTTCCAAGTCGGGCTGTCAGGATATTGAGCAGATAAGCTGAATTCTTATCCTGCTCCCTGACTTCAAAGGTGCATCCTGGGTCTTCCGGAAACAACGGGTCTGTGTTGGTTTTAGCAGGACAGAATTGAGTTGATTTTAGTGCCAGGCTGTCGACTTCTGGCATATCGTGGATTTTATCCAACTGTAACTGGGTCAAGGCTAGAAACATATTCTGATCATTATCTGGTTTTGCCAGTTCTACCGTGATCTCCTTTGCCGGGTGGCTTCGATGGGTGAGTTCTATGTTGAAGCTATGAGCGTGTAATTGTCGATTTTGCATAAATCCACAGAATTCACCGATGAGGCGCTTCATTGGAAAGGCCAGTGATTGTAGATTGCTGATATCAGCCATAAAGTTTAATTCGGAATGAAATGAAGCTTTTTGAGGAATAAATGTCTGGGGATCGGGTAGTAAACCCTTCAGTTTTGATAAGTAGTTGTCTAGGTCGCTGCCAAAACGTCGGTTTAATCCTGAGGGGGGTAATCTGAAGAGCGCCTCCAGGGTTTGTATACCCATTCTTTGTAGTTGACCGATAACTTTGGGCGCAATGCGTAAATAGTCAATGCTGACTTGGCTGAGGACGTCGTCCGGGCTCTTCTCTACATTGTCTTTAATACCGGCCTCTGCACTCATTAGGGCTGCCAGTGGTGTTAGGTTGATGCCTATTACTGCGCTGTATCCAAGTGGAGATAAGTTTTTAATAATCTGCTTCTTCAGATTGGCCAGCCCGGTAAATAGAGTAAGGCATCCAGTGATATCAAGTAGCAGGCAGTGAGGTTCTCTTACTGCAACATTAGGGGTAAATTGATAAGCCCAATGGGCAAGTTGTCGTAATGCCCGAATTTCTTTTTCTTCATTTCGGTCAATACATTTTAGATTATTGCTAATAGCATAGGCGCTGCTGGCAATGCTGCCGGTTTCAATGCCTGCTGCACAGGCTGCTGTATTACTCATATAGATACGGCCGGCGGATGTAATGCAGACAGGGGTTGTTAATGCGGTGAGATCAGCTACCAGGGGTGCTGCTTGTTCTTTATGTTCTGGTAATGTTCTGTTCACTTCTGCTAATGCTCTATTTGCTGCTGGCTGTTCTTTATCCTTTCGAGGCAGGCTGTTTTTATTTATTGGAAGTTGCTTACTGGTTGAAGGGTTTGCCATTGATCGGCTGAATACTTCCAAAGGGAGTCTGGTGAAATAGAGACAGAGCCATATTTTTTGTTTAGATGGGTTGCTGATCATGCTGCTGGTATCGAATTACTATTGGATTAATTTCTGTCTAAGGCGTTGCTTGACCTGGTATGGATCAAGTCATTATTTAGTCTGGGATGGGGGAGGTGATTACTTAGCCTGGCGTTGACTAAGGTCTTGCCTGGTCTGGCATTGCTGGTTGTCTGCCGGGATTGAAGTTTCCCTGCTGGAGCAGATTTTGGAGTTGTGATGTCAGGGAAGAGCGGCTTTTGGGAATTCAAGTCGCCTTTAAACCGAATATCGATGGGCCCAGAGGCCCAACCTCCTGGGCGTTTTATAATAGTAACGCAAATAGCTGATTTATTTGATGAATTAATTTTATCCCCGGGTTTTAAATGGAGTCGTAATGAGGCAGGTGATGATTGTTTTACGGCTTTTTCGGATCGGAATATAAGCCCCCAGCTTTGACCTGCTTTACTGGCCAACTGTAAGCGGCGAATATGCTTGGGTTGTATTCCCTTATCTGGCCAGGCAAGTACGGCGCTGCAAGCACCTGATGCCAGAGACTTTTCTATCGCCCATAGTTGATCAGCAATTGATGTTGGCTTGATGATGAGGATAGCTTTGATATTAATGCCTGCTTGGATAAGAGCCGGGGCGTAGGGTATATAAGGTGAGCCAATCCAGGCGATCCAGCGTTTCTGTTGTTGGCTGAGAGAAGCTAAAGCAGGTGCTAATAATCTTAGTTCACCTATCCCTGGGTGGGAGTGTAGCAGTTCGGTAACTGATGCCCTGGGCCAGCCGTTATCGGGGAGCCATGGGTCAAGTTCGGGGAATCCTGTTGGCATGCCTTTGACTTCTGAGGAGCGCAGATGATTTGCGCGCCACAACCCGGTTTCCTGCATAAGTTGCTGTAGCTTGGATATCTCGTTCATATGAGGGGACATGTTTAACTGGAAAATAACTGTACATATATACAGTATATGAGTCAAGAGTATTTCATGCAGGGCTATTGGGCAAAGCCTGATGGTCTTGGGCCTGCTGGTGTTGGCAGCGCCGAGATGGTGCTAAATCAGGAACGGGAGGGAGGAATGTTAGTTAATGGGTCGAAACATGGGCGGCAGTGACAGTATGGCTTGATTTGCGAATAAGCAGGATCAGACCCTGGCTTTACAGGTATAAAGCTAGGGTTAAAACAGGGACAATATATAGAGTCAGCAGAAAAATGATCCGGAAAACCAGTTAGTCAGCAGTTAGCTAACAAAGGTTACGAACTGTTCAAGGGGTTCGCGCTCGCTGACCAGGCTGTTAACCGGTGCAGTCTGATCTGCCTTGCCGATGGCAACACCACAAAATAACATGAGTTCATCTGGGGCCTTCACGAACTCACTGACCGTCCGGGGTTTTGCGGCCCAGGCTTCCTGGGCACAGGTGTCGAGTCCTGCTTCCTTTGCCAGGAGCATGAAGCTTTGCAGAAACATCCCCAGGTCAGACCACTGGGGTAAGCCCATCTGTCGGTCAACAAAACAGAAGATTGCAGCAGGAGCACCAAAGAATTGGAAATTTTCTGCTAATCGCCTTAGACGCGCGGGTTTATCCTCTCGGGGAATGCCCAGCAGAGCATACATTTGCTCCCCCACCAGAAAGCGAGATGACCGGTAAGGCTCTGTTAGTTTGGCAGGGTAGATAGGATAGGCTGGTTCTTCTGGTTGACGCTGATCAAAAACAGTTTGTTTGAAGCGATCCATGGCCTCGTCATTAATCACAAAAATACGCCAGGGTTGAACATTACCACCAGAGGGGGAACGGGCTGATTTCGCAAGCAGATCTGCCAGAGTCTGGTTTGAAACTGGATCGCTTTTGAAGGCCCTGATTGATTTTCTGGTGGCTATGGCTTCGCTTACTTTCACGCTGATTCTCCTGGTTCATTAAGAAACAGTCTAACATGGTTAGAAGGGCAGGAAATCTCCCCTTGCGTGACTGAGAATCAGTTTGATCTCATATCTTCAGGTCCAGAGTGTGGTACTCCTTGACTTCTTCCATGACCACATAAGTTCTTGATTCCCGAACGCCAGGCAGGGTGAGCAGAGTCTCTCCTAATAGCAGCCGGTAGGCAGCCATATCTGCGACGCGGGCCTTTATCAGGTAGTCAAAATTACCTGAAATGAGGTGGCATTCGAGGATTTCCGGTAGTTTAAGAACCGCGTCTGAGAACTCGGCAAAGATATCGGCTGATGTGCGCACCAGGCTGATCTCAACAAAAACCAATAAGCTCAGTTGGGCAAGATGAGGGTCCAGCCTTGCATGGTAGCCAGTGATGAAGCCTTGATTTTCAAGGCTTTTTACACGTTCACTGCAGGGTGTTGCACTCAACCCGACATTTTTAGCAAGTTCTGTATTAGTAATTCTTGCGTTGGATTGTAATTGATCGAGGATACGTAGATCAATTTTGTCTAGTGATTTATTCTTCATAATTGTAATTTTTAAGTGTAAATATATTAAAAATTCAATTTTATCATAGAATATCACCAAAATTTATCAATTATTTAGTGAGAAAGCCGTAAGAGAATTCTTTTATAATCTCCATTAGTAAATAAACTCAGTTACGGATGATAGCGAAATGAAAATCGGGATCCCAAAAGAAATAAAGAATCATGAGTATCGTGTTGGCTTATTGCCCGGTTCGGTTCAGGAACTGATTCATCATGGTCATCATGTCACGGTGGAAACCGGTGCTGGAGCAGGCATAGGCTTTCTTGATGAGGCCTATCAGTTGGCGGGTGCGGATATCGTTAGTGCTGCTTCTGATGTATTCAGTGCCGCCGACATGATCGTTAAAGTGAAAGAACCTCTTGAGCAGGAAAGAGCATTGCTGCGGTCGGGACAGACGCTGTTCACTTATCTTCATCTTGCGCCCGACCAGGCGCAGACGCGCGATCTCATCAATAGCGAGGCGACCTGTATAGCTTATGAGACGGTCACTGATACGGCCGGTAGACTACCACTGCTGGCACCGATGTCGGAAGTGGCTGGCAGGATGTCGATACAGGCCGGCGCCATGTGCCTTGAAAAGTCTCATGGCGGTAGCGGAATTTTACTGGGTGGTGTGCCAGGTTCATCGCAGGCCAAAGTGGTGATCCTGGGCGGGGGTGTGGTCGGTAGGAATGCCACCATGATGGCGGTCGGTATGGGTGCTAGGGTAACCGTCATTGATCGCAATCTGGATGCCCTGCGCCATATTGATGAGTGTTTTGGAAATCGTGTGCAAACATTATTTTCAACACGTGAGACAGTGCATAACTTAGTCCTCGATGCAGACCTGGTGATAGGCTCGGTGCTGATCCCGGGTGCTTCAGCTCCTAAATTAATATCAAAGGACATGATAAAGGCCATGCGTCCAGGCAGCGTCCTGGTCGACGTCGCTATTGACCAGGGAGGCTGTTCAGAAACGTCAACTGCCACCACCCATGCAGAACCGACTTATCTGGTTAATGATGTTGTTCATTATTGTGTTGCCAACATGCCTGGGGCGGTTGCGCGAACCTCTAGCCTGGCCTTGAATAATGCCACCTTGCCATTTGTCCTGGAATTGGCTGATAAGGGTACAGCGCGTGCACTGCAGGACAACGCCCATTTGCTTAACGGCCTTAATGTGTGTCGTGGAAAAGTGACCAATGCGTCGGTAGCGCAGGCTCATGACATGGCCTGCCATGACGGTCTGGCCCTGCTTAGTTGAAGCCGCTTCAAGGGATAGCCGATGAAGCTTGGTACGCGTGGTGTTTTTGGGTCATGATGATTTTACTATCGGTAGCATTTGCTGGATTATTAATGGCTCGCATGTATATGATGCCAGATGATAGTTGTGCTGATGGCAAGCCGTGTATTACCCAGCCAGCGACTGTGGCGCACCGTTTGATGGCGCTGATCAATGCATTAATGGAATAACGTTCCGCGAGTGCGATTTATGCAAGGAAGCCTATGAAGTTGTTAGCCCCCCTCCTGGCAGTGCTAATGAGTCTTCTCATTGCTTGTGACCGTTCCGAGCAAAGCAACAATGATACGAGTGGATCTCCGGTCGCTGACCAGGAGGAAACCTGGATTGGCTCGGGCGACCAGAGAAGAAAGGATGAATATTACTGGATACGAGACGATAGTCGTTCTGATCCCAAAGTGCTGGGCTTATTAGACGCGGAGAATGCTTATACAAGCCTGGTCCTAGGCCATACTCAAAAGTTGCAGCAAACTCTGTTTGAGGAAATCACGGGTCGGCTGACAGAGTCTGATATGAGTGTTCCCGTTAGGAATGGTCCATATGCTTATATAAGGCGATTTATTCAGGGCGGAGAATACCCTGTCTATCTCCGCTTTCCGGTATCTGACCCTGCCCAGGAACAGCTGTTGCTGGATGCGAACAGTTTGTCAGCAGGCCACGATTTTTATTACATAGGCAACTGGGTAGTCAGCCCGGATCATCAGCGTATAGCGTATGCGGAAGATACCCTCAGTCGAAGATTGTTCACTATCAAGATAAGGGATATTGCGACCCAGCAAGATCTCTCTGATAGCGTCCCTGGGGCGGCGACCTCGATAGCCTGGAGCGCAGATGGAAAAACTCTATTTTATATAAAAAAAGATCCTGAGACCTTACACGAATTTGAAGTCTATCGGCATGCCATCGGTACCTCATCGGATCAGGATGTCCTGGTGTACAGGGAGCAGGACACTGCGTTTTCAATTTCTTTATCGGAAAGTCGCTCTAAAAAGTTCATCATTATTCGCCAAGAAAGTACCAATAGCACAGAGATGAGCCTGATACCGACAGCGCAACCTGAAGAGGAAGTCAGGTCCCTGCTTGATCGGCAGGAGGGTCACGAGTATCGGGTCCGGCATCATGAGGGTTATTTCTATGTGCTAACCAACTGGCAGGCCAAAAATTTCAGATTGATGCGGGTTCCGGACAGTGAACTGAATTCAAGACAGTTGTGGCAGGAGGTTATTCCGGGCAGAGCCAATATATTCATCAGCGATTTTGAGGTGTTTGATGAATTCATAGTCCTTGAAGAAAGCGTTAAAGGCTTATCGCAGCTGAAAATCAGGTTTTTTGATGACCGGGATGACGTTTCCATACCAGTAAGTAAACCCCCCTATAGTATTTCGCTGGATAGTAATCCAGAAGCGGCCAGCCAAGTCATCCGGTACCAGTTCAGCAGCCTGATAACTCCTGACTCTGTGTTTGAATACGATACCGTCTCTGGACAATCTACCTTATTAAAGCAAGACCAGATTGAAGGGCACTATGATCCGAGTCTTTACCGTTCATCGCGATTAAGCTTTGCGGCTCGTGACGGCGCGCAGGTTCCCGTTTCCATGTTGTATCGTAAAGATCGATATCAGAAGGGGACTAATCCAGCCTATCTCTATGCCTATGGCGCATACGGCTCTTCCAGCCCTCCCTATTTTAGAAAATCAATTTTTTCGTTGATCGACCGTGGTTTTGTATTCGCAATTATTCATGTCAGGGGAGGTCAGGAAATGGGCCGTCACTGGTACGAGCAGGGGCGCCTGCTGAACAAGAAGAATACCTTCAACGACTTTATCGATGGCACCCGATACCTGGCCGATAATAATTATATTGCTGCTGACCGGGCCTTTGCTTCGGGTGGTTCGGCTGGTGGACTGTTGATGGGCGTGATAGCAAACCAGGCGCCTGAACTATACCGAGGAATTATCGCCAGAGTGCCGTTTGTTGATGTAATTACTACAATGCTTGATGGGTCTATACCGCTGACTAATCTAGAGTATTCAGAATGGGGTAATCCAAGGATTGAGGCGCATTATGATTACATGCTGTCTTACTCTCCTTATGATCAGGTCAAGCCGCAGACCTATCCCAATATGCTGGTCACTACGGGCCTTTTTGACTCCCAGGTGCAGTATTATGAGCCCGTTAAATGGGTATCTCGCCTGCGCCGGCTGAAAACGGATAACAACCGGCTACTGCTTGATGTCGACATGAAGTCTGGCCATGGGGGTAGCTCAGGCCGCTATCAACGCTATCGTGCAACGGCGTTAGAGTATGCATTTATTGTAGATTTAGCTGGTCGGGAAACAGACTAATGGAGTTAGCGCAAAGGCTGGAAATACCGATGGAAAGGCAACTGGTCTGGGATGCCTTGAATGACCCTGAGGTGTTGAAACAGTGTCTGCCGGGATGTCAGCGGTTTGAAGCAGCAGCCGAGGACTGTTTTGAAATTACGGTTCAGGCCAAGGTCGGGCCGGTAAAAGCGGTTTTTAAAGGAGATGTCAGGTTAACTGATATGGACCCGCCGCGGGCTTACCAGATTTCAGGACAGGGTCAGGGTGGGGTGGCTGGGTTCGCTAAGGGATCTGCTCAGGTGGCTCTAGAGTCGGCAGGAACCGCATCTAACCCAGCTACCATAATGACTTATAGCGTTAACGCGACGGTGGGTGGAAAATTAGCCCAAGTAGGGGGTAGACTGATCAATGGCGCGGCTCGGAAAATTGCGCAGGAGTTTTTCAGGAATTTTGTTGGAAACGTCTGCAATCAGGAAGCATTGGACATAACAATTGAGACAATAGAAATCAAAGAGAATTAAAGAGCGTTAAAGAGCGTTAAAGATAAATAGAGCAACAGCGCAACACAAGAAAAAAACAAAAACCGAGACAACCGAGACAACAGAGATAACC
>Ga0233433_10000853_pt1 | contig 31604 bp, 27 predicted proteins | sample SI_122_August201_5_FD_179868 | JGI IMG/M metagenome (GOLD analysis project Ga0233433, IMG submission 179868) | Seawater microbial communities from Saanich Inlet, British Columbia, Canada - SI_122_August2016_100_MG | ecosystem: Environmental > Aquatic > Marine > Inlet | place: Canada: British...
AACGGCTGCCTTCACACCCAGTCCGGCGACGCTGTTACTGATCTCGTCCAACACCGCTATGGGTGATTCCTGCCAGCCGATGCCGAAAACCACGCCGTCGATGGCTTGCTTGGCGCTCTTAAGGGCGAGCAGCGCCTCAACCGTGCCACGCTCATCGGCGAGCAATCCATGGCTGCTGCTGAATGCTTCCACATCGGCCCGGTGGGCGTTGTAATAGACCGGTGTATCGCCCTTTAGTGCCGCAATGTCAGCAAGCAAATCGGGCGCGCTGGTGGTGGGCGCGATGATTTCCCAGGCGCTCAGAATATGGCCGTGATCGCTCAGCGCCTGCTGGGCCGCACCCTTGGGCAGTCCATAGGAATAAGCCGTAAAGCGGTGGCCGAGGGCGGCGAGTTCTGACATGCGGCCCCGGGTCTCGGCCTCGGCGAGATCATCGAGCGGCACCCGCAGGTCGCGAACTCCCATCTCCCACAAGGCCAGCAGCGGATAATCGTTGCGGACCCGCTTGCGACTGAAGGCGTCCAGTCCCCAGGGTGTGGGGATGTCGGCGCTGTCGCACCAGGGCTGGCGCAGATAGAGGCCGACACTACTGCTATTTTGGCTGCTCGCCGGCGCCAGGCCATGAACCAGAGGCAGAGACTCAGGTTCTCCGTTTGTTTCTTTGGCCTGCTCATCTGATCGGCCATGGGTGCGAATGATGTGATTAAGGTGTCCCTCACCATGGACCTGGACAACGGCATAGCCAAGCTTGGCACCATCGTGTCGCCCTTGCTTCATGCCCGGCGCCACCCGGAACAGCTCATGGTAGTCATGACGCAAGAAACAGACCGACGGTAGCACGTAACAACTGGTCTCTTCATGGTGATTGAAGAAGAAGTTATGTACATGCCCGGCGTAGAAGGCTTCGACCTTGTGACGTTCCAACACGCCTAACAGCCATGATCGACCGGGCTCGTCGGTAGCATCGTAATGGCCGGTCTCGTCGGCGCGGGACAGGTAGGGCGGGTAATGCGAAAACATGAAGACGCGCCGACCTGAGTTCGCCTCGAGCAGGGTTTCGAGCCATTGGCGCTGTTGTTCTTCGCAAGGCAGACCCGAATTGACGATCATACCGTTGATAATCACGAACAGGCAGTCCTCGTGCTCGAAAGAATAGTACTGAGCCTGAAAATGGTCCTCGTACTCGGCAATCATGTCATCGTTGACAGTTCGCTTCGCCTGCTGCGGGGAAAGCGGCTCGCCGGGAAATGCTTTTTCACCGATATCGTGGTTACCGGCGACCAGATAGAGTGGGCAATCGAGGCCCTCATAGACCGAATGAAAACGTGCCGCCGAATCCTCATAGGCCGCCGTACCGGGTTCAGGGTGTGTAATGTCGCCTAGGTGAACAACGAAGTCAGGGGCGAGACGGTTGATCTCGCGAACCACATAGGCAGATCTGGACGTGCTTAGCTTAACGGTGTCCACATCGTACCCACCGATGGCCACAGCCTCCTCCTCGGTGACATGGGTATCGGCGACGATAGCGAACGTGAACAGGCGTTCACCCGTTACCATGTTCTTACTCATTGGATCAAAATGTCCTGTGGGCAGCAGCCATCACTGTGGCGTGCCGAGTCGCTGCCTTGTATTACAAATAATTGCCAAATAACTGTCGGGCGCGCTGCCTCACGCGCCCGACAGGAATTGCGATTAGCTTACATACCGAGTCTGACTTCTTCCCAAAGCTCGACATACTTCTGGTCGAATTCGGCCGGAATCGGCTTCAACAGTCCTTTCGCAAGGAATGCCTCGGGGTCGCTCAGACCGACCTCGGCGACACGCTCAGGCGCGACCAGATCGAAGGCTTTACTGTTGGAAGAGCCATAGCTATAGGCGTCGATCAGATAGGCACCGGCTTCAGGTGACATCATGGCGTCAAGGAAGTCGTAGACGCGCTCGTCACTGGCAACCCGGGATTCGGGTGCGGTCAGGACAAGACCACAGACCCAGTTCCGTGCACCTTCTTTGGGCACCGCAAACTTCACCGCAAGTCCCTCATCGGAAACCGTCTTGTAGAGATCGTTCCAGGCGTAGGTAGCAACGAGTTCGCCCGCGACCATGGCCTGACCGGCTTCGGTCTGGCTGTCCCAATAGAAACGCAGAAGGCCACGTTGCTTCACAAGAAGTTTTCTGACTTCCGCCAGCTGTGCGTCAGTCAGTCTGTCCAGGTTCGTGTAACCGAGCACCTGAGCGCAAGTCTGTACACCAGCCTGCGGCGAGTTGTAGGTCGCAAGCTTGCCTTTATAACGCTCGTCAAACAGGATGCCCCAAGATTCCTCCTCACCTTCAAGATCTACAATGTCAGTGCGGTAGAGAATCGACGAGTTACCCCAGTCCCACGGAACGAAAAGATTTTCGCCCGAAGGTGAAAGGGTGTGATCGATAGTCCTCAAGGTTTCGAAATAATCGGGCCAATGCTTCAACGCGGAGGTGTCGAACGGCGCGATGATACCGGCCGCGTTCCATGCCGTGACTTCGCCCGCACAGGGGTGAGCGACATCGGTCTTGAAACCAGCTCTGATCTTGTTCATGGCCTCGGTGATGCCGCCAAAAGCGGAAAACTTGGGCCCTGTGCCATATTTGTCGATATAACCCTGATGAAACTCAGGTAATTCATAGCCCGACCATGAGAAGAAGTTAGCATCTTCCTCGGCATGGGCTTTGCTTGAACCCAATGTGGTGGCGGCGAAGCCGAGCCCCAGAGCGCCAAGTATCTTGTGGAATTCCCGCCGGTCCATCCGGTCCGATAGCAACATGTCTAAAGGATCGCGTGTTACATGTGAAACGTGTCTTTTCATGATTTCCTCCCGGTTATCAATTTACTGATTTGTCATCATTGTTTTTTGCACTTGTAGAATAAGCGGATAAAGTCGATCTTATAGTGTGCAGTATGCAGCTGTATATATCATATTTGAGCATATTATGCGTCATACTGATCAAATAATGAGATAAGTTGAGAGAATCATCGATTTCAATAATTCGGATGAATGAGGCACAGCAGTGTACCCATACGAAAAAAGTGTCTATATCCAAAAACCTGGCGACGAAAGATACGGACAATGAATCACGAGCCCGCAAATCACACACCGATTGATGATTTCGCACAAAATCTACGGACCCTTTGTACGTCGCACCGATCGGTTTCGGAGGTTTGCCGACTGACGGGAATCAATCGTCAACAGTTTGGGCGATACCTGAAAGGTACCTACCGGCCATCCCGTTTTAACTTGCGGCATATATGCGACACACTTGGTGTTCGCGAATCTGATCTCATGATGCCACCCACCGATTTTGAAACGCTTTTCAGGTCGAATTCGGGAAAAATACAACAAGGCGGTGGCGCGAGTTGGCTCGGCAAGAACATTGAGAATCGAGTGATAATGAGCGATCCCGGCCTTCGCAAGTACATAGGATGGTATCATTCTTATTCATATTCTTTTGGTTGGCCCAACAGGGTTCTTCGGTCGTTGGTTAGCGTGCACGAACATCAAGGACGAATGCTTAGCAAGACGATTGAGCGCGTAAAAGACCCAATACACGGCGCACGTTTCATATACAAATCTGATGGTTTTATAACCACGGGTGCCGATCAAATTTTCATGGCTGAGCAGGACACATTGCAACGTGACGGTTTTTCGCTAAGGATACTGTTTCGTACCCACCGAAGCCACGTGGACTTCCTGTCGGGTCTGACGACAGGCACGTCCAGTTGGCCAGACCGCCAGCCAACCTCTGCACGCGTTGTTCTTGAGTACCTGGGCGGAACAATCGACACGCGAGGGGCATTAAGAAAATGCGGCATATTCGTGCCAAGCCACCACAACATCAATCCCAAGATATTGCCACTTATTGACAATACGATCACCGAAGGCGAAACAACCCTCCATGCCACCGCCCGCTAATGGGGCCTTTGTAAGTATCCATCTTGGAGTCAACATTCATAAACGACCGTCATACCATCCATTTCGGGTATAACCATATCGAGGAATATGAGATCGACGGAACCCGCAGCCACCGCATCCAGCGATTCCTGATCTCAAAAAGGCTTCTGCAATGTTTCTGAGGGGAGCTTTCAAGAAAGCTTGTTGTGAAAGTTCTGGATTGCAAGGAACGCCACCTCAATTCCCTTCAGCATTTTCTTCACGTCTGCCAACTTACCGTCCGGGGCCTGATTCTCCATGTGCCGACAAATCCATGGCAGCGGTGAAGGAGGCTGCACTCTTGGCCGCATCCCGGATGATCCGACGATCTTTTCCTTTTATGGCCGCCCGCAGGTCGTCAAGCAGCGCCAGTCCCTTTATCATGTGCCGGAGACGCCACGGCGGTCATAAGCTGAGATATCAGATCATGAAGACTGAACGGGATGGCTTCAAGTTCCAGCCGCCCGGCTTCCAGCTTGGACACATCAAGCAGATCATTGACGATTGCCACCAGTGTTTCGCCTGAACGCACAATGGTCTCTGCGGTTTCACTCTGCGTAACTGTACTCTGGTTGGTATCAGTAGCTAATCTGCAGGTTTAACCCGGATTTTATTTTTGCCAATCTTGCTGCCATGCAATTCCTCGATGGCAATCACAGCTTCGTTCTCTAGCGCCATTTCCACAAAACCAAAGCCTTTTGAAACGCCGGTTTGATCATCAATTACTAAGTTACAGGCTTTGACCGTGCCATGGGTGTCGAATAGTTTTGCAAGGTCATCCTCGTTGAAATCGCGTGGCAGATTAAGAACAATTAATTTCATTTGGACTCCGGTGAATAAAAGATAAGTCTCTTAACATCATATAGGCTTCTTCGTTTGGTAACGAATACTTGGAGAACTTCACCTTCATGATCAACCGATCACCACAGGTGGTGAGTTTCTCCGTTGGTCCTGTTTGATCTGTTACCACTCGGTTCGGGTTTTCCAGCTGTAATGCATCAGTTGTGCACGAACGCCGAGATCAAGGAATATCTTAGGTGGCAGAGGCTTGGGATTCGAAAGCGCCTGTACATCATCAAGAAGGTCCGATTCTGAACCCATGGCATATTCGGCAAGTAACTTGCCTGAAGCTGTGCCTCTGGGCAGGCCAACCCCACAATAACCGAGAGCCGCGAACACACCGGGTTCCACCCTGCCAAAATGAGATGCCCAATTTCGGGTCATGCAGAAGACGCCGCTCCAGGTACGTTCAAACTCAAGCTTGTCGAGCATGGGGAAGCGATCCAGTATCCCTTTCCTGTGTGATTTCAGGAGGTCTCTTCGCTGCCCCCTGCTCAATCGGAAATCGCTTGTATAATAAGTACCGTGCCGGGCCAGAATGCGGTTAGAAGGTGTGCGCCTGACCGTCGCGCATCCGGTAATGCCCCACTGGGGGGCACCGCCCATGGCAGCCTGTTCTTTTTCGGTAAGGGGGCGTGAAAGACTGGCGCAGGCGATCAGCGGGAACACGCTGTTCTTAAGATAATCGAGTTCCTTGATGTTAACATTATTTGTGAGCAAGACATTTTTCGCCGTGATCGTGCCCTCGGCGCACTGGATTTTTGTTGGCGGGCCGGACGCAATTTTTTGAACCGGAGACTCTTCATAAAGCTCCACATTCTCGGGTAGGTTTTCGCCGATACCACGGAACATGGCCGCCGGGTTCATCAAGACTGTGCGCGGTGTCAGGACGGCGGCATGATAATGATCCGTTCCGACAATATTGGCGAGCGTATCCTTGTCGTACCACTCGTAGGGCTCATCGCTGGCATCAAGCGTGCGACAGGTGTCATGGAGGTGAGAAATACGTTTCTCTGAGACACAGGCTGTCAGATGGCCAATGGGCGACCATTCACAATCGATGTCGTGTTTCTTGACAAGCCTTTCCAGCTCGGCGCCCCCGGCAACGACCAGTCGCGAAACAAGGCGGTTAGCGTCGGGGCCGAGTTCTTCTGTGAGGTGAGGGGTGTCTATAATGAAGCCGGCATTGCGGCCGGCAGAACCGTAACCGACACGATATGAGTCGAGAAGAATAATTCGCGCTTCCGGGGCTAACTCGCCCAGCCGCCGTGCAGCAGCCAGCCCTGTGGGACCGGCGCCAACCACGACCCAGTCTGCAACCTGATCACCCTTCAGGCGATTGGCTGGTGCTGGCTCAGGGAGAACGGCGTACCACCCGGAGGCCTGGCTCATATCAGTGAGGAGAGGATCGTCGTCAGCCATTGTAATATTGTCCTGGTGCCATAGTCCGGTTAAACGGTATCAGGCCGCAAGTTGACGCCACTCGGCTCGATTGTTCAACCATTTTCCCGCCCCTTGACAATACCCGCAATGCACAACACACAACCGATTACACGGCGTGCAGGCGTTCGCGTTTGGGATCATAGAAAGGAATGCTTGTGGCTACAGCGCTGCACTGGATAGTTGATCCTTTTAATTCCAGTTTCGTGCCTTCCTTGGCAGCAGACGGAATGAGATGAACCAGCGCCAGCGATTGTCCGAGACGATCAGAATAGGCAGGCGTCGTGATGCGGCCTACGACCTCACCATCCAGGAACAGTTCAGCGTCACGGTCCACTACTTCGTCATGGCCGGCGACAATACCGAAGAGTTTCACTTTTTCTTTGCCTTCCAGCTCAAACAGGGCCTTCTTGCCCCGGAAATTATCCTTGGTGCGTGATATGGCCCACCCCATGTCTGTTTCCCACGGCGTATTCTCTTCGGTGGCTTCAGCGCCGTACAGCAGCAGACCACTTTCCACACAGATATACTCAATTGCCTCAACCGACATGGGCATAAGGCCCAACGGTTGCCCGTGTTCCATCAACCCTTGCCACACCTCAACAACGTGCTCAGCGCGAGTGAAAATCTCGTAACCTCGTTCACCGGAAAACCCGGTCCGCGAGATCATCACGTCCTTGCCAAACAGATCAGTATCGATCTGGTAAGAAAAAACCAGATCCCCAAGGTTCGAACTGGTATGGGCATCAAGCAATTCTAGAGATTTTGGCCCCTGGACGGCGAGCACGTGCATGTCGTCGTCATCTTCGATGCTCACATTGCGGCCTTTGGCGTCTTCCTCCAAAAGCCTGAGCGTGGGGCCAATCCCACCGGCCACTAAATAGTGATCGTCGGCCAATCTGTTGACGATTGAGTCGTCATAGAAATGGCCATTGTCCTGCAAGATCGGGCTATACACTGATTTGCCGACTGGCACCTTGGACATATCCCGTGTCACCAGATAGTCCACAGCGGCCATGGCGTCGGTCCCACGCACATGAATTTTGTTCAACGCGGACGTGTCCCACATACCGATGGCTTCACGAACCGCATTCATTTCTGTTTGGCGGTCCGTGGGATAGGTGTAGGGCAATTCCATGCCATTCCAATCGCCCATCTCGCCGCCGAGTGCGCGTAACGTGGCATCCAGGGCCGAAACTCGTTTAGCCATAAACGTATACTCCTTGTAATGCGGTCAGAAAAATAGTCGAACGCGGGTGAAACCCACGGTCAGCCTTTCGGTTTAACCCCTGTCACAAGGGAATAGACGCCCGTTGTGGGTATTTGTTTGGTATCGACGAAACCTGCTTCTTTCAGGAAATCGACAGTTTCATCACCGGAGACCACACCGCCGGACCCACCGTAGAACACCGCAGCCACCAGGCTTTCCAGCGCAATCTTAGGCGTGGTTTCAGTGTAGGGTCCGATCCGCAGGATGTCTTGAATAATGACCAGTCCGCCGGGTTCGAGCGCATCGAAGGTTTTCTTCAACAGTTTGATCTGGCCTTCGGGTGGCTCTTGAATCAACGCCCCGGAATAGAGCGCCACATCATAGCCAGAACCGAAATCATCTTCATAGTAGTTCCCGGCTTTACTGGAAATCTGACCAGCCATGCCAGCCTCTTCCACCATGGCCAAGGCAAGGGGCAGGGCTTTTTCTTGATCGAAAAGGGTACCCTTGAGTTCAGGATACTTTCCACACAACGCCCTGGTGTAAACGCCGGAACCACAACCGATATCGATGAGGCTCTTCTTGCCGCTCAGATCAGTGTTATCGAGCAGCATGCCTTCCTGCATCCTGCCGCCCCACTGATCCATGGCCAGCATGTAGTGCTTCCAATAAGCCGCTTCGTCTTCCTCAGTGGCGAATTCATCCTCATGGGACATCTCTTCACCCGACAGCATGGCCGTATCCACCTGATGGAAGAGATCACCCAGACTTGAGAGATAGGTAAATGCCTCGCCGTAGTATGCCGGCGAGCTTTTAACCAGGTATTTGGCGCTCTCTTCCGAGTTCTGGAACTCGTTGCCGATCTTTTCCAGCAGACCAGCCGCAACACAGGAATTCATCATTTCTTCTGTGTGCAAAGGGTTTGCCCCCAGCTCTTTTGCCATCCAGGCCGCGGTTTGCTTGCCACCGCTCAGCTTGTCGCAAATACCAAGGCTCACCGCTGATTTAGCGGTGCCAGCCAGCCAGGAAGCCCGGGCCAATTGAGAAATCAAAGGAGGCTCACCAGTGTCAGCCAGGTTTGCAAATACGGCGCCTATATCGGTCATTGCTCTTCTCCCCATATGTTTATTTATTTATAGAATTCAGACTTAAATCGACCTTATGTATTCTTAGTTTTATTAAGCTCCCGGCATATTATTTATGAAGCCGGAATGTAGAGTCCAGACATTTACGTCTTTCCGTTATTACATGACGTGGAGGTTTTTCCGTTCTGGATCAACGAAAGGAATGGGCGTTGCCGTCGCGCTGCACTGGATGGTTGGCCCCTTCAATTCCAGCTTTGTCCCGGGCTTGGCAGCCGATGGAATCAGATGAACCAGCGCCTGTGATTGTCCCATTCGGCGGGAGTAGGCTGGCGTTGTAACATGGCCCACGACCTTGCCGTCGATTAAAAGTTCGGCGTTATGTTCCACCACATCATCGTGGTCTGCAACGATGCCGTAAAACTTCACGCGTTCTTTGCCTTCTAACTCAAACACAGCTTGCTTGCCGCGGAAATCACCTTTTTTGCGCGACACTGCCCAACCCATGTCCACTTCCCAGGGCGTGTTTTCTTCGGTGGCTTCGGCACCGTATGCCATCAGTCCGCTTTCAATGTGAACCATTTCAAGTCCACCAAACGAAACCGGGATAATACCAAGAGGCTTGGCGTGTCCCATGAGTTGTTCCCAAACGCCAACGACTTCGTGGTCGCGCATGTAAAGCTCGTATCCGCGCTCACCGGAATATCCGGTACGGGAAATCATCATATCCACGCCACACAGGTTGGTGTGTATCTGGTGACAGAATTTAAGGTCGCGAAGGTTGGCTTCCACCAGCGGGTCCAGCAGATCAATAGATTTCTGCCCTTGAACGGTGATGATGTGCAAATCATCATCCAGTTCCACACTCAAGTCCCGGCCTTCGCCGTATTCTTTCAGTAACTCGAATGATGGGCCGATACTGCTGGCAACAAGGAAATGATTATCTGTCACATGAAAGACGATACCGTCATCACAGAAGTGCCCATCATCCTTCAGGATCGGGCAATAGGCTGACTTCCCAACAGGAATTTTGCTCATATCACGGGTCACGAGATAATCGATGGCTTCCAGCGCATCACTGCCTCTGACCTGAATTTTCGTCAGCGCTGATGTATCCCAGATACCCGCGGCCTCACGAATAGCATCATGTTCAAGATGGGGATCATTGGGGAAAAAGGATGCCACGGGCATGTCGTTCCACTCTCCCATTTCAGCGCCGAGGCCCCGTATTGTTGCGTCGAGCGCGGAAATCCGTTTGGCCATACTGTTATTCTCCTGAGGGACGGTGGACGAGGATCGCGAATCAGACAATACTGTATCCGCAAACGAAAAAACTATATTCCTTAAGTGGTATATACCGAGCAAGGCTAGTAGATTAGCTTTTTACTGAGAGTAAATAAATTTATCTGTGACACGGGGAGACGTACACATGGGCACAGGCAAAACAATCGCATTTTTCCCAGAGGCCTGCTTCGGCCCGGCGCTGAATTCCGTCGGCATTGCTCAGGCGTGTGAAAAATTGGGACACAAGGCTGTATTCCTGACTGACCCCGGACTTTCCGGCGTCTACTCCGGGTATGGCTTTGACGAATACCCGGTCAACATGTCCGAGCCCATGGAACCGGAAGCCATGGCCAAGTACTGGACAGACTTCATTGACGGCCACATTCCGAACTTTGCCCTGTCACCGTATGACCAGATCGACAATTACGTGAAGGAATGCTGGGAAAACATTGTGAACACCTCTGTTTGGGCAGAGAAAGAACTTCCCGGCATTCTCGCCAAGATCAAGCCCGATATCATCTGTGTGGATAATGTCATTTTGTTCCCGGCCTGTAAGCAATACGGCGTGCCGTGGGTGCGCATTGTATCGTGTAGCGAAAACGAGGTTACGGACCCTGAAATTCCACCTCATCTTTCCGGTTGTGGCGAAAACGATCTAGAAGCTCACAAAAAATATCGCGACAAGTTTGCTGAGGTGATTGCGCCCATTCATGCCGAATTCAACGCTTTCCTGAAGGAATGCGGTATCGACCCCTATCCGGTTGGGCAGTTTTGTGAAGATTCACCCTATCTGAACATGCTGCTCTACCCAGAACCTGTGAAGTTCAAGCGGAGCGTTCCGCTGGATCCGAATGTTTTTCAGCACCTTGAAGGGTGTGTGCGGAAAGACGTGGAGTACGATATTCCAACGTTTGAGAAAAACAATGACGGGGCGCTCATTTATTTGAGCTTCGGCAGCCTGGGTTGCGGCGATACCGGGCTCTTGAACCGGATTATCGATGAACTGGCTAAAACACCTTACCGGGTTCTGGTAAATGTGGGCGATTACATGGATGCCTACAGCGACCTGCCGGGCAACGTGCAAATCAGTAGCTGGTTCCCTCAACCGACCCTGATCGAACAGGTCGATATGGTTATTCACCACGGCGGCAATAACACGTTCACCGAATGCCTGTATTTCGGCAAACCGGCGATCATCATGCCTTACGTGTGGGATGGCCACGACAACGCCACGCGCGTGCAGGAAACCGGCCATGGCTTCAAGATGCACCGTTCCAATTGGGAGCCTGCGGAACTGCTGTCCAACATTGATAAGTGTCTGACCGATCCTGCCATCCAGGCCAAGATGGCCTCAACAACGGCACACATGCAGAAATTTAATGGCCCGGAACGGGCTGCTGAGATGCTCGACAAATTGTTGAAGGATACCGCCAATGCCGCATAAGGGGCTTTCATCATCAGCACCTCATATTCATAACGCTTCCACGATCGACAATGATCTGGAAGATTGGGGTGACCAACCTGATATGATCGAGGGGCAGTCTCATTCCAGCGGTATTCTGCTGTGGGCGAATGAGGATAGCTCGTCGGAATCTGCCATGTGGATATGCACACCGGGCACCTGGCGGTTAAGTATCCCCAGTGACGAGCTGTGCTATTTCGTCTCGGGCCGCGCCACGTACACGAGCGACGATGGCGAAGTTATCGAAATAACGCCGGGTACCGTCATTCATTTCCAGAAGGGCTGGACCGGTCAATGCATCGTGCATGAGACCATGCGAAACACATTTATGTTGCGGTGAATGAAAAAATGAAAACACCAGTATTACAAGATCCACTTACCGCCGAGCCCACCGAAGACTGGGGCGTCATACCGACAATGATCGAGGGAGAATCCCATACGTCTGGCGGAATTCTTCATGTTGGGCCCGATGGTGAGGCTGAATCCGGGCTCTGGATTTGTACGCCCGGATATTGGGATTGCCATGTGACGTCGGACGAGTTCTGCCACTTTATTGCAGGACGGTGTACATATACGCACGAATCAGGCGATGTTATTGAAATCAAACCTGATACGGCAGCATTTTTCCCCAAGGACTGGAAAGGTACATGCCGGGTTCACGAAACCATACGGAAAGTCTACTTGATACGATAAGGCAATTCGACTGACAGTTAGACGTCCTTACGGGTACATTAGATGCCGCAAATATATAAATAGTTTCTGAAACTGGCGATTACCGTGAAGATAGATAACCATAATAAAATTTCGACACTGCTATAACCTCAATCAAACAGAACCTAAAACTTAGGTCAGGGAGTTAAAAATGGGAATTACACGTAGAGATTTTGTAAAAACAACAGCCGTTGGTGCCGTTGTTGCCGGAGCCGCTTTTCCGAAGCGCGTTTTTGCTGCAGGACAGAAAACAATCAAAATCGGGATGAACATTCCGATGACAGGCGATTACGCCCCTTGGGGTCTGCCGGGCCTGTATGGCTGCCAGATTGTTGCTGATGACATCAATGACGGAGGCGGCGTCGATATTGGCGGCGAAAACTATGCCATTGAAATGGTTTCCTATGATCACGGCTACGACATTGAAAAAGCCGTTCAGGGTTACAAGAAAATGGCATCAGAAGACGATGTTAGCATGATCATGATGCTTGGTGGTGCCACCATCGGCGCTTGTATGCCTTGGGGTGATCGCAAGAAAGTGCTGACCACCACATTGCTGTCCAGTGACGTCACGCCGGATACGGAATATCTGCTGGCACCATGTGAATCACACCCGCTGTATATCTGTACCAGTGTTGAATATCTTGCCAGGGCTCATCCTGATGCCAAAACAGCCGTGATCGTCACCAACAATGATGTGGAATACGGACTGCAAGCTGTTGCGACGTTCCAGGCTGCATTTGAAGTGGCGGGCATTGAAGTTGTCGACATGAACCTGCACGGTTTTGATGTCACCGACTTTGCGCCAATCGTCAGCTCTGTATTGGCTAAAAACCCAGATATCTTCTGCATGGCAACCAGCTTCTACACCACGGCTTTGATGGAACAACTTTATCACCAGGGCTTCAAAGGTATCGTGGTCACCACGACGCTGGATTACCACGAAGACGTTATTGCGAAGACCAGTCAGGAATTCGTTGATGGCACAATCCATCAGTTCCCATCCTTCGATGATCCGAAACTGAATGATGCGAGCGTTAATTTCCCCGATCCAAACGGCTTTGATGCCGAGTTCAGAAAGCGGCATCCCAATGATTGGTCTGCTGTATCCTGGGAATACCCGGCCATCATGTTGCAGTGGTTGGAAGGCGCGAAAGCGGCTGAAAGCATTGATTCAACGGCTGTGCTGAACGCCCTCAAGAACAACCCGAACCCTCCACATCCCTTCGGTGAAGGCAGATGGTGGGGTAAGGAGCTCTGGGGTCGTGACAGCATTGTGGTTGGCAACTGGCCGGTTGTCGTCATCGAGGGCGGTAAAACCCGGATCAAGGAATTCGGTAGCGTTTCCGGATGGCTCGATAAGCACTCTGACGTGCTGATCAAATACATGAAATCTCACGGTCTCCGGACTGTTAGCTGAGATTAATCTCTCGTGAGGCCGCGTAATTTTTTAGTTGGCCGCACGAATTGCCTCTGAGGCGCGGTGGTGCAAACTCAACGTTCGCACCACCGCCGCCACAGTGGTAAATTGGCGCCGGAAATGATCAGGTTGTTGATCCTCGTCCTGACACGGGCCTGAAATAATCGCTTATTAGAATAGTTTAGGTAGTTAAATGGAGCTCTTTCTCCAATCAGTCGTCAACGGGTTGATCCAGGGTGGCTTTTTCTCCCTGTTTGCGGTTGGCCTGGTGCTCATTTTTGGTGTTATGCGGGTTGTGAATTTCGCCCATGGCGAACTCGTCATGGTGGGTGCTTTCACGGTCTGGTTATTGCACGCGCAATTCGGTCTGGGGTACATCCCGGCTCTTGGTGCCGCAATCATTTTGGTGACGTCGATCGGCTTGGTAATGGAACGCATTCTGTTCCGTCCCACGCGGTCCGATCCATTGGCAGGTTTGATCTGCTCTATCGGTGTCCTGTTTATTTTGCAGGTTATCGCGGCTGTGATTGGTGGCGATGGGCCATCAAAACAGGTGCCACCGCCCTATCATGGCACATTAATTCTATTTGATATGATACGCGTACCCTATCAACGGGTCTTTAGTCTGGTGATTTCTTCAAGTGCGCTTATCGCGCTGTGGTTTTTCCTGACGCGCAGCAAGTTTGGTTGGGCCTTACGCGCGGTTGCCATGGACAGGGAGGCAGCGTCCTTGCAAGGCATCGATGCGAACAAAATCTCCATCATTGCCATTGGCGTCGGCGCCGCGTTGGCTGGCCTGGCTGGTGGATTGATTGCGCCGCTTGGGAACATCAATCCCCACATGGGTCACAACGTCATTGTTACGGCATTCATCGTTACGATCGTCGGTGGGGTTGGTAGTCTGTCTGGCGCGGTTTTGGCCGCGGTCCTGTACGCCATGTTCCACACCATTGTTACGGTCTACTTCGGTGCAACCATTGCCACAATATGTGGACTGGTGCTGATGGTTGGTGTGCTGATCGTCAAACCGACCGGTATTATGGGAGTACGGGTCAGTGAGTAAACCAAGCATTTTTACAATCCAGAACGTGGTTATGGGTGCCGTGCTTCTTGCCGTTATTCTGATTCTGCCGCATTTCCTCAAGCTTCATCATCAGGATCTTCTGATCTTCATGACCATCAATGTGTTGGCTGTGTGCAGCTACCGACTGGTAACCCTGACAGGGGAATGGTCGCTGATCCATGCCGTCATGATGGGGGTGGGCGCCTACACCGTTGCCCTGCTGGCTATCTATTCTGATCTGGATATTTGGTTCACCTTGCCGCTGGCTGGTGGTGCCGCCGCACTGATCGCTGCATTCCTGTGTTTCCCGTTGCTGCGAATGACGCAGTTTTATTTCCTGATTGGCTCATTCGCTGCGGGTGAAGCCATTCGGCTGATCTGGGTGGAATGGGTCAGCCTGTTTGGCGGGACCAGTGGCCTGCGCGGTGCGGAAGCACCTATTCTCTGGGGCATCGATTTTCTTGACCCTATCCCGTATTTCTATTTCGTGCTCGGTGTCGTTGGGTTTTGTCTGTTTATCCTCTACCGGATCGAAAACTCGCGGATTGGACTGACGCTCCACGCTATCCATTGGAAAGCATCACTGGCTGAGTCTGTCGGTGTTGATGCATGGCGGTATCGGGCCCTGGCTTTTATCATAGGATCATTTTTTGTTGGCATCGCGGGCGGTTTGAAAATTCACTACCTTGGTGCCGTGACACCCAACCAGTTTACCGTCGGGTTCATGGTTTTCATTCTGATCTGGGTGATCGTTGGTGGATACAACAGGTTCTATGGCCCCATTATCGGTGTTGTTGTGCTGACGGTATTTGATGAATCTATCCGCGATTTCGAAATCATTCGCCCGGCCATTTATGGCGCTATGCTGATCGCATCCATTCTCTTCCTGCCGCTGGGGTTGGAGAGTGTTCCGGGAAAAATAAAAGTGTGGTTTGGCATTGGCTCTTCGCCAAAAGAACCGCCGTTAACTGATCGATAAGAAGACACACATGGCTATTCTCGACGTCAAAAATGTAACGAAACAGTTTGGTGGCCTGACGGCATTGGATGACGTCAGCTTCCAGGTTGAGCAGGGCGAGATACGCGGTTTGATCGGCCCCAATGGTGCCGGCAAAAGCACCATGTTCAAGAACATTGCCGGGTTTCAGGCTCCCACAAGCGGTAATATTGTTTACCAGGGCGAAAACATTGATGGCAAGAAACCCCATGTCATTGCAGAAAAGGGCGTGGTGCGAACCTTTCAGGAAACTACGCTGTTTCAGGAACTGACCGTCTTTGAAAATGCGCTTGTGGGCTCTCACATCAAAGCACGAACCAACGTGTTTTCCGCGATCTTGGGCCTGGACAAGCTGAAACAAAAAGCGGCCGCAGAAAAAGTAACAGAGGTTCTCGAATTCATGGGGCTTGTGGATCGCAAGGATCAACTTGCCTCAGAACTACCTTTAGGTTCACAGCGGGCATTGGGCATGACGATTGCTCTTGTGTCTGAACCCAAGCTCATGCTGATGGACGAGCCTTTTGCCGGTATGAACGGCGAAGAAACAGGCTACATGATGGACTTGACCAGAAAAGTCCACGAGTCAGGCGTTACCATCGTCCTCGTCGAACATGACATGAAGGCCGTTATGGGCCTGTGTAGCTTCCTGACCGTCCTGAACTTTGGGCAGGTATTGGCGCAAGGTAAGCCGGAAGACGTCCGCAATGACGAAAAGGTCATTGAAGCCTATCTGAGCGGGGTCAAATAGTATGCTTTTACAAGTTAACAATATCCATGTTCATTACGGTCCCGTTGCGGCTCTCAAAGGCGTTTCCATCGAGGTGGGTGACGCTGATTTTGTCACCTTGATTGGCTCCAATGGCGCGGGCAAAAGCACGACCTTGCGAACCATATCAGGTCTCAACCACCCCAGCGCCGGTGAAATTATTTTTGACGGCGAACGCATTGAAAACATGCCTGCTGATAAAATTTTGAAACTGGGTATCGCCCACGTGCCGGAAGGTCGCCGGATATTCAAGGACCTGTCCGTAACCGAAAATCTTCTTCTGGGTGCGTTCACGCGCGATGATCAAGCGGGTATCAGGCGGGATCTGGATGGTGTTTTTGATCGTTTCACGCGGTTGAGCGAACGGAAAAATCAGACTGCCGGCACCATGAGCGGTGGTGAGCAGCAAATGTTGTCCATCGGGCGGGCGCTTATGTCAAAGCCCCGTATCCTGCTGCTTGATGAACCGTCGCTTGGCTTGGCACCCAATATCGTCCGTGAAATCGCACACCTTCTTACAGAAATAAACAGCCAGGGCGTTTCCATTGTTTTGGTCGAACAAAATGCAGAACTTGCCCTGGAACTGGCGCGACATGGCTACGTGCTGGAAACGGGCAATGTTTCGCTGGAGGGCGAAGCTAAAGGCCTTATGGACAATGAGCACGTGCGTAAAGCCTACCTTGGTATTTAAAGAATTCTGCATCACGACTAGAGCATGGTCTCACTAAATGCCATGGAAGCTGGGGCTTTCAGGCTCTTTGCTGCCGTGGAAACCAGAATATTGAAATGGCTGATAGGACCGCAAGAATTGCTGCGAGTAGTAGCGCCGTCGAATAATCGCCACTTCGTTCATAAAGCAACCCTGCGATCCAGGGTGCGAACAAGCCGGCTGTCCCCCAAGCTGTAAACACCTTGCCATAGACTCTGATTCCAGCGACGGCGCCAAACAGTTTTGCGATGGCGACCGGAAAGGCAGCAATTGTTGCACCATAGGTAAATCCCACAATCGCCAACCCCACCAGAGCCGTGGCCGGTGACAGGAAAATCCACATCAGGGTGAGCGACATGGCTGAAAAGCAGTTCACCAACCGTAGCAACCGCCTGGCTCCCCACTTGTCGACGATGTATCCACCAAAATAACTGCCCCCGATGTTTCCCACCGCGATCAATGTGGGTGCCATGAACAACCATTCTCTGGACAACCCACTTGAATTTGCAATTCCCGTGGCATGACCGATGGCCATCAGGCCCGCGGCGACAGCCGTTCCATACGAAAACCACAACCGGATGATCACGCCACGCACCGGCCTGGCCTGATCCAAATCCGTGCCACTGTCAGTGGATAGGCTGAAACCAGAGCGAGCGAAAAGAACGCCGACAACAGGTCCCACAATGACCAGCGCAACGGCAAGGCCGATCATGCCACCCCTGAACCCGAAGGATTGAACCAGTGTTTCAAAGGGTAGTGGAGAGATGGCGGCCCCGAACCCATAGGCGGCCGTAACAAGACCCATAGCGGTGCCACTAAAACGCGGGTTGGCTTGTGCGGAAAATTGAAGAACGAAAGAATAGCCAAGGCCGTTCGCCGCGCCAAAAAGCACACCATACCCAAGCCAAATCGTGTACAGGTTCCCACCATATCCCGCCATCAACGCCCCCGTCGTAGCAAGCGAGGTAACGATGACGATTAAAAGGCCGGGCGACAGGTGCCGGAATATGCGATCGCTGATCAAAACATGGATCGTCAAAACAGCCAATGCCAGCGAGTACGTCAGGCTGGCGTTTGATCTGCTGGCGTTAAATTCGCTTTCTATAGATGTCAGGAAAATGGAGAACGCATGCACAGAACCCAGCACCAGCATTAACAACATGCTTCCGGCCAGGACCAGAATGCCACTGTTTAGGGATATTTTTGATGGTAGCAGCGCCATTCTCCGCATATCGATATTTTATGGTCAGGTGGATTCCCTAGTTCAAACCCAGTGCCAATTTTCTTTTGTTCGCCCATGTGCGGATGATCTGATCAACGGCCAGACCGATGAATGCGACACAGACGCCGAGGGTAATGCCGATACCGGTTCCCTGGGGCTCTGAAATTGCCTTCAGAATAAGCTGTCCGAGATCAATGGTGCCGATGAAAGCCCCTATAATCACCATCATAAGGGCGAAGTTGACGGTCTGATTGACGCCCAACATGATATGCGGGAACGCGATTGGTATCTCGATGGAAATCAACCGTTGAAGACGTGAAACGCCACACATGGATCCCGCATCCTGCAATACCGGCGGTACGCTTCTGAGTCCCTCTACAGTGAATCGCGTCGCTGGTACGCTCGCGAAGGCCAGTGAAGCGATCAATACAGACGTATCGGTAATACCGAACAACATGATCACCGGGATAAGGTAAATGAACGACGGGAACGTTTGCAAGAAATCGCAAAACAGCAGGACCGCTTTGCTTGCAAAGGTGTTCTGTGCGCAGGCCGCGCCTAGCGTAATGCCAATGATCCCGGAAACAACAACCGCGAATGTGGCCATGTACATGGTGATCAACGCCCGATCCCAGTACTCGGAAAACGCAATAAAAAGAAGAAATCCGCCAACGATCAAAGCGGATCGTAAGCCGGCAAGAATATAGGCAGTTCCCATCACCAGAAGGAACGTCGCGACAACCGGCATCGCGAGATAGGCATCGCGCATGGGCACCAGAACCCCGGTGATGAGCCACTCATTAAAGCTCTTCAAGGTGTAGAAGAACGTATCCCAGACCCAATCGACACCCGCCTGCCAGAAGGGTGCCGTTGTAAGACCCTTATTATGGGGTACGATATAGAAGTAATTGAAATCTTCTTCGAAGATGATGCTACCAATCATAGCCATTACGATCCCGCCAACCAAAATGGCTGCCATGATCAAAAAATGACGGTAACGCTTGGTAAACGACAGATCAGCGAAATAATCTGTTTGCTTGTTTGCCCAGGCAAGCGACATTTTGTCGAAAACCACAGCAATCAGCACGATACAAATACCGATCTCGAGACCGGTGCCGATCCTCAACGAGTTCAGTGCAATCAGTAGGTTAGAACCTAATCCTTGGGCACCGATGAATGCCGCGATTACAGTCATCGATAAGCATTGCATGACCACCTGATTGACGCCAATCAGCACGTCACGCTTGGCCGTTGGAATGAGTACACGAAAAAGCATCTGAAAATCGTTGCACCCGCTCATTCTGCCGGCATCGACCACATCAGTGGGGACATTCTTGAGGCCCAGCAATACCAGTCGGACCATTGATGGGGTTGCAAACAAAATTGTCACCAAGGCAGCGGCATGATCGCCAACACCAAACAACACGATGATCGGTACCAGATAGGAGTAGTGCGGCATTGTTTGTGCCACATTGAGTAAGGGATTGAGGAATGCTTCCACTGCCTTGCTCTTATAAGCGAAAACGCCTAACGCCAAGCCCAGAAACACCGAGACAGGTGCAGCAATCAATATGAATGATAATGTCTGCATCGACGGCGACCATTGCCCAAAGGCCGCGATATAGAGGCCGGCGACGCCGGTGAGAAACGCCAGGTTTCGGCCTTGAAGTTTGTATCCGAGGACCATTGCCCATCCAACAACGACCGTCCATGGTAATGCGGGCCATACAGCCCAAGGGTTCTCCTTGATGAAGTCCCAACTGGAAAAGGCAACGATGGTCTTCGAGCCACCAAGAATGAACTCTCGTACCGCGTTAATAACAAACGAAAAAGAACTGGAAATCGCACGGGTGATCTCGCGGAACAGGGGCTTCTGTTCATACTCATCAATGCTCGGATCGTAGACGTCTATAGGCATCCATTCGAACATTAGCCCACGGACGAGATCGTTTATCAGGAACGGAATGTCTTTTAGTAGTGGAGGCAGTCGCCATAGATAATTGGATTCGGACGGCCCAATGAGGGCGTTCAACAGGAAGAATGCGATAAACAGGACGCCGAACTGAATAGCTTTTGATGACTTTAGGTATGACGGCATTGACGTCTACTCACCCTTGCTGTTCCTGTGAACGGTTACCGAACAAAACATTAATGACGTGGGACGAGTGCAGGCTGCCGACGATGTTGTCGTTATCGTCGACAACGCCGACAGCTTTGTCCTGGCTCAGGATTTGTTCAGCAACCACCTCGATGATCGCGTTCTTCGAAACTTTGATATCGCTCATTTCTTCGGTGCTATCGTAGGGGTCCATAACGTCTTCAATCTTGAGAACCTTTTCGCGCGGCACCTCCTGGGTGAATTTACGAACGTATTCCGTCGCAGGATCGAGAACAATATTGGCTGGTGTATCCAGTTGCTCAATGACACCTTCTTTCATAATGGCGATCCGGTCCGCGAGTCTTAAGGCCTCATCGAAATCATGGGTAACGAACAAAATCGTTTTATTCAAAACACTTTGCAGTCGCAGAAACTCATCCTGCATCTCTTTCCGGATCAATGGGTCCAATGCCGAGAAAGGTTCATCAAGAAACCAGATATCCGGCTCGACAGCGAGCGAGCGAGCAATGCCGACGCGCTGTTGTTGTCCGCCAGATAATTCGCGTGGAAAGTAATTTTCGCGACCACTGAGGCCGACCAGTTCGGCCATATTCATGGCTCGTTCAATGCTGTCTTTGGTGTTAATGCCTTTCACCTGAAGCGGAAAAGCGATGTTTTCAAGAACCGTCTTGTGCGGCAATAAACCGAAGTTTTGAAAAACCATTCCCATTTTGTCTCGGCGGACTTCCATGAGTTGCTTACTGTTCATGGTCAGCAGATCTTGACCATCCACAAATATCTTACCGCCGGTCGCGTCCGTTAGTCTAGAAATGCATCGTAGCAGTGTGGATTTGCCTGAGCCTGAGAGCCCCATGATGACCAGCAACTCGCCCTCTGAAACTTCGAAGGAAACATTGTTGACGCCGACAATACATCCAGCGGCCAAGGCGTCTTTGGCGTCAATTTTACCTTGAGCGTTTTGTAACAAGCTCTGCGCATTGTTTCCGAAAATCTTGTAAACGGACTCACATTTTATGACCGCTTGCCTTTGCTCTGCCTCATCCCCTTGAGAAGCCATGGACTGTCCTCGACTGATTGTTACGGCCTGTATCTTTCAGGCATTAAAAGGAGTCTAAACAAAGTATCACACGGGTCAACAATACGATCGCGTATAACACCGCTATTTCTGAATCTGGTTATTCTAAAACAGGTTCCCCCCAAAGATGAGGGGAACCGTTTTAGGGTCGCTCTCTGAATCGAATATCAGAGAATCAGTTTCCTTCGCCAAGAACTGACGTTGCCCAAGGCTTCCAAACGTCTTCGTTATCAGCCAGCCACTTTTTAGCGGCGTCTTCGTGGGTCATTTTATCTACGTCAACCAACGCCGCCATGGAACCAATCTGTGGCGTCGTGAAGCTCAACTGCGAGAAGGCCCTGTAAGCATTGGGGTGAGTTTTCGGGAATTTCCAGAAAGCACCTTTCTTCAACCAACCTTTTGGTGAGCCACAACCAGTTGTGTCCATGGTGCCGCCATCGGCGATCCTGCAGCCGTCGTAGTACTCTGGAAACTCGATAAAGGTAAACCCGGAAGCATCTGTAAAGTTTGGTGTCCAGTTGAAGATAACCGTACCACGACCTTCCTTTTTGGCGGCTTCAAGTTCTGTCCAGAGCGCATCAGCACCACCAGCGAATTTGACGGTCCATGTGTCATCCAGACCCAGGCCTTTAATGCGGTTGGGCATGACTTCGCCGTGCCAGCTTTGCGGGCCTTCTAACCAACGGCCCTTGCCACCGGAATCAGGTGTTGCGAAGGCTGCTGAGCAATCTTTCAGGGCTTCCCAGCTCGGCAATCCAGGGCAAAGGCCCTGTTCGATAACCCAGTTCGGAACACCCATTTCTTCCAGGGTTTCTGCTGCATGCGTACCTGCATCAATCAGGCCACCTTTTTCCATAGCATTGTAGTAGGCATTCTGCATGGTTGATTGCCAGACTTCTTGCAAAATCGTTATGTCACCAACGCGGACAGCCTCAAAGCTTGCCTGGTTATCCACAGGAACGTACTCAACGTTGTTACCCATGCTCTCAAACATGCCGCCAATAACATGAGCCATGACGATCTGGCTGGACCAGTTCTTGATTGGAATTTTGATAGGCTCGCTGCTGTCAGCGCTTGCCGCGCCTGTAGCAGAAACGAGGGCCAGTCCTATGGCGAAGGTCCCAGCCATTAGTTTTTTTGTAAGTCTCTTCACTTTAGCTCTCCTTGTTTAGGCGGCTTCCCGGCCGCGGTAATCATTACAATCCGCGTTTACTCGCAGAATTATTTGTTGATTCTCGTCAGGTTCCACCCGCTATTGCGCCTTTTTTTACGCCGTTGCAGCTCTCCCCTCTATGACGCTAGCAATCTGATGTGAACGACAAGCAGGCCAAATATGAATGGTCTGTACTTTTTTGTTAAAATTTGTTAAAATTACCCATGAATTCAAATCACCATGTCCTGATTGTTGATGATGATGCCGTAACGCGGGCGAAACTGGCCGGGTACGTGGAAGCCGCAGGGCATCGTGTTACAGAGGCAGAAGACGGCCCATCCATGCGCACGGCGCTCGCGAACGATCCGGCAGAGCTTATTTTGCTGGATATCAATTTGCCGGGGGAAGACGGGCTCGATTTAACGCGTGAACTCAGGAACGGGTCCGACATTGGCATCATCCTGGTCACCGGACGAATAGACGAAGTAGATCGAATCGTGGGATTGGAAATCGGTGCCGATGATTACATAACAAAGCCGTTTAACCCGAGAGAACTTTTGGCGCGGGTGAAAAGCTTGCTCCGTCGTATGGGCAGTGCGTCGATCGTTGATCGTCCCGTAAAGCGATTTGCGGGCTGGATGTTCGACACCCGCACCCGAAAGCTGGTGTCACCAACAGGCCACCATGAACGCCTGACTCGGGCAGAGTATGAGCTTTTAAATGCATTTGCTGAACGACCCAATATCGTGCTCACGCGTGACCGCTTGCTGAATTTGACGACCCACCGTTCATGGGAACCCAGCGACAGGACAATTGATGTTCTGGTAAGGCGGCTACGTGGGAAGATCGAGCCTGATCCTAAGAACCCGGAAATCATCGTCACGGCCCATGGCGAGGGTTATGTATTTGCGGCCGATATTGTCGAGCGTTGAGAACTAGACGACTTGGGTCCCGTAGGTGACGTGGTTAATTGCGCCCAATAAGATTGAAGAGCTGTTCTGGAATCATCATGCAGGGCTCTGAATTGATCCACCTGCTGTTTGACGACAGCCACATCACCATCTTTCATCGCGACCTCCAGGTCGTGCGCGAAATTCGCCAGTGCCTGCAAACCCAAACTTGATGCGCTACCCTTCAAATAGTGGGCGACATAGATTGCGGCTGGCCAATCATCCTCATGCACGGCGGTGTGAAATTGCTGATGCTTTTCGGCGGATGCGTCAAGGAATGACGACACCATGCGCGATGTTTTCTCCAGGCCGATAACCGCCAGGTCTTCCCTGAGAACCGAAGCATCCATTAGGGACGATACGTCTTCAGTAGCAGAGCTTCCCTGAGAGAGGGTGGCCAGTGAACTGGGGGCTCTCACCTCGTTCAGCACCTCGGCCAACCGTTCTGGTGATACAGGTTTGCCGACAAAGGCGTTCATGCCTGCCTCCAGAACCGCAGAAACCTCGTTTTGAAATACGTGCGCCGACATGGCGATAATCGGGATGCGTTGATGATCATCTTCCGATAATGCGCGTATCTGCCGGGCGGCTTCAACACCATCGATACCGGGCAATGAGATATCCATCAGGATGGCATCGAACGTCTCCGTCGCTGCCGCCTTGACCCCCGACTCACCTGATTCAGCATGAACGACAGAATGGCCCATCTTTTCGAGAAACGTCTGCGTGACAAGGGCATTTATATCGTTGTCTTCCACCAACAGAATGGATTGCGCCGGTGTTGCAGGCAAGGCGACGGGCAGGTCGAAATTGGCATCACGAAGGGCCGATTCCTGCCCCCGTTCAGATCGCACTGTAAACCAGAACCGGCTGCCCTGATCAACCTTACTCTCCACGGCAATTTCACCACCCATGGCATCCACCAAACGGCGACAGATCGCTAAACCTAGACCTGTTCCACCATATTTGCGCGAAACTTGCTCATTTGCCTGGTAGAAAGCTTCAAACAATTTTTTCTGACTTTCAGAACCAATGCCAATCCCTGAGTCCCGAATTTTAAATTCGAGCATCACTTCCGAGTTGTTATTACGCGTAGTAGAAAAAACCGTAACCTCGACTGCGCCTTTCTCTGTGAACTTGATTCCATTCCCGATCAAATTCAGCAGAACCTGGCTTAACTTGCCGGCGTCACCTTGCAGAATGGTCGGCGTTCCTTCTTCTATATGGGCGGTAAGGGAAATACCCTTTTCCACGGCGCGGAATCGCATCAGAACGATGATATCGTCGAGTAGCTGGCTGAGATCATACGTGTCTGATGAAAGATGCACTTCACCAGATTCAACCTTCGAATAATCCAGAATATCATTGAGAATGCCGAGCAGGGTCTGGCTCGAAGAGCGGACAATGGATAGTCTTTTCCGCTGCTCATCATTGAGCGGGCTATCCCTTAATATTCTCAACATACCCAAAATACCATTCATGGGTGTTCTGATCTCGTGGCTCATGGCCGCCAAGAATTCTGTCTTCGCAGCATTGGCACGTTCAGCGTGTTCGCGGGCCTCGTCATGGTTGATGACTTCGTTTTGTAGCTGTTCGTTAATGAGGGACAGTTGTGCCGTTCGCTCGGTCACGATCTGTTCCAGTTCGGTTTTATGTCGACGGAGTTCCGACTCCGTTCGATCACGCTCGCGTTCCAATTCATTTTTGATCACAGCCTGATCACGGAACACTTTAACCGTTTCCGCCATATCAGTAAGTTCGTCACTACCCTCAGTCTGCACGTGAGCATCCAGATCACCACTGGCCAGACGACCCATAACGGATGCCAATGACCGGAGTCGACGAATGACGTTCCGCTGCACGTACAACCAGACAATCAAACCCGCAACGACAACAAAGAGAAGCGTCTGAAACAGTATCGTCGCAAGGCCTGCCTCCACGGCCTTTTCCGCCCCAAGGGCTGCCTCATCGGCCAGCGATTGTGCATGCTCTACCAGATCGAGAACCGTTTTACTTAAGGCTTCCGAAACACCCCGGCTGCGTTCTACGAGGGACCCGATTTCTCGATCTATTTCCAGAAGGCTCTGTCGGGTCTCGAACACATTAGGCGTATCACCACTTAGCGAAATTAACTGAGTCATCATTTGACCAGCTTGACGCCTACGCACGGGATCCGAAATGCCGAGCGTTCGGCGTTCGAGAATTCGGACGTTCTTTTCAAGCGTCTCTTCAATCCACAGCACTTCATCAGGCGTTGCCGCACGTGATAACTGGTTGAGCAGAAGGCCCGTCTGTGACGCTCTCAACCGGAGTTCGAACATGCGCTCCATCAGGTACAGGTCTTCTTCCAACAACCGGTCCAGCGCGTCCATGGACTCATCGATACGATCTTGCTCTTCTATCAGTTCATAAAGGTTAGATATAACGGCCGTCGCACCAGATGCCGCATTCGATACAAGCGTTTCCGATAAATCAGAAAGCCCTTGTGCCGCAGCAAGAGAGTCACGGATATCACTGGTCAACGATGCTGACAGATCAATTCGCTGCGCAACCAGGGTATTCTGCTCGTGCAGCGTGGCTATTAGGTCCTCTGCCAACTGATCAAGGGAGGTCAAACGAGCATCGTCATAGCCATACTCGTGGGTTCGCTTGAGCGTATCGCGCAATGTTTCTGCCTGTTCGAATAATTTCTGAGCTTCCTCCTCGCGAATGACCTGGTTTGCTGCACTAGTCAGTAACGGCGCGCGCGCAATAAGCTCATTGGATATCTCTGCAACGTGGCGTGCATCGGCAACCGCTGGCATGGCGCGCTCAACGATTGACGTCTGGGCCTCGTCCACATTGCGCAGTGTCCACCAGCCCACAGCTCCCGAAACAAGAGACAGCCCGGCAATACAGACAAAGGCAAGGAACAAACGACCCGCAATACCAAATCGCGTAATCATCTTTTGTCACCACGATTATTTGCGTTGTGGGCAAGCATACTTCACTATTCTGCCTACATGATAAAAAGTTTGCACTATCTGATCTCTATCACCTTTGGTGTTGCCCTGCTTCTACCCCTGTCTGTGCCTTTGGCGAGGGCGAACGATTCTCCGTGGCAACTGGAAACGTGGCAAACACCGTACGACTACCAAAGCCCATCTTCCGTCATTCAGTATGCTCCGCTTGAAAAATCCAGCCAAAAGTGGCGGCTTTGTGCATCCTACCCTCATTTGAAGGATGCCTATTGGCTTAGCGTCAACTATGGCATGGTTGAAGAGGCGAAGCGTCTTGGTGTGTCACTTGAAGTTGTCGAAGCCGGTGGCTATCCAAACATGGCCCGTCAGATATCGCAGGTCAAAGAGTGCGCCAAGAACGCTGATATTCTTATTCTGGGGACAGTGAGCTTTGGCGGGCTGACGAAAACAGTTCTCGAAATCGCTAAGCAGATTCCAGTGGTCGCCGTCGTCAATGATATTGCTGATGAAGGGATCAGTGCGAAAACAGGCGTGTCCTGGATTACCATGGGTCGCGTAACGGGTGAGTATCTGGCTCGTCAGCACCCGAAAGGTTCACCACCCGTAACGGTCGCCTGGTTCCCCGGCCCGACAGGATCAGGTTGGGTGCCTTTTGTTGAACAGGGGTTCAGAGATGCACTATCAGAAAGCTCCGTACAGGTTGTGGTGACGAAATACGGCGATACAGGCAAAGAAATCCAGCTTCTACTTATTGAAGAAGCCTTGGAAGAGCAGCCGGACGTGGATTACATTGTGGGTAGCGCCGTAACCGCCGAAGCCGCTGTTGGTTTGCTTCGTGCCCGTGGACTAACGGATGAAATAAAGGTGCTGGCGGACTACTTTACCCATGCCGTCTACCGGGGCCTGAAACGTGGCCGTATCGTTGCTGCGCCGACAGATTTTCCAGTAAAACAAGGTCGCCTCGGTATCGAGCAAGCGGTTCGCGTGCTGGAAGGTAAGCTCGAAATCAAACATGTGGGGCCAGCGATCAAGCTGGTGGATACAGAAACCGTTGATGAAATTGGAACAGATGGCTCGCTCGCTCCAGCGACATTCGCCCCGACATTTGTTGTGGAGTGATAAATTGGTGTGCGTGATTGAACGCATTTGTCTCCACAGGGTGTTGCACCAGCGCGTGCCTTATGCGGTAATCGTCACCGTGTTAATTGAGGATAAAACATGCATATCAAGACAATTAACGTGTATCAGGTGGACCTGCCGCTCAAGGAAGGCCGGTATTCATGGTCTGAGGGCAAGTATGTGGATGTCTTCGATTGTACCGTGGTCGAGATTGAAACCGACGAAGGCGTGTCGGGATATGGTGAGGTCTGCCCGTTGGGACCATTTTACCTGCCAGCCTATGGTCCCGGTGTGCGGACAGGCGTGGCCGAATTGGCACCGCATCTGATTGGGGCCGACCCGACCGAATTGGGCAAGATCAACCTGATCATGGATGCGGCACTGCTCGGACATCCATATGTGAAGTCAGCCATCGACATGGCGTGCTGGGATTTGCTGGGTAAGCGAGCCGGGCTTTCTGTCTGTGATTTAATGGGTGGTCGGCAGGGCGACTCAGTAGCGCTGTACCGGGCGATCAGCCAGCAATCGGCGGATGCCATGGCGAAGAATATCGCCGGATACCGGGACGAAGGATATACGAAATTCCAGCTCAAGGTTGGCGGCAATCCTGATGATGATATCGACCGTATTCATGCCACACGTGAAATTCTGGATAACGGCGAAGTGTTGATCGCCGATGCCAATACAGGTTGGCTCATGCACGAGGCGGCGCGGGTTTGTGACGCGGTGGCAAAAGTAGATGTGTATATCGAGCAACCGTGCAAAAGCTACGAAGAGTGCCTGACCATCCGAAAACGAACGGCCCGACCCTTTATTCTGGACGAGAATATCGATGGTTTGCAGGCTTTGCTACGCGCTCATGGTGATGGCGCCATGGACGTGATTAATTTGAAAATATCGAAAGTGGGCGGGCTGACCAAGGCACGGCAAATCCGTGACCTGTGTGTGTCGCTGGGCATCGCCATGACCATCGAAGACAGCTGGGGCGGTGACATCATTACCGCAGCTATCGCCCATCTGGCCCACTCAACCCCGGAACGGTTTCGTTTCTCGGCCACGGATTTTAACAGCTATGGCACCGTGCGTACGGCCACCGGCGCGCCAACGCGTGTGGACGGCAATATGAAAGCCAGCGAAGGCCCCGGCTTGGGCATTGAGCCAGATTTCAGTTCACTGGGCGCACCAATTGCAGAGCATTCTATATGACGAACCCTTATGAACAGCACCTAGATAAGAATGACGCCAACTTTACGGCGCTGACACCGTTGACGTTGATCCGGCGTTCGGCCCGTGTGTATCCCGACCAGTTGGCACAGGTCCACGGTGATGTCCGCTATACGTGGTCTGAAACCTATGACCGATGCCGCCGACTGGCCTCGGCATTATCCATGCGCGGCATTGGCCTCGGCGATACCGTGGCGGTCATGGCCCCCAATGTGCCGGCAATTTTTGAGGCCCATTTCGGTGTACCCATGACTGGCGCTGTGCTGAACGCGTTGAATATCCGGCTCGACGCCGAAGCCCTGGCGTTCATTCTGGATCACGGCGAGGCCAAAGTTCTGATCACGGACAGAGAGTTCTCAGGCGTTATTCGTGATGCCCTTGCCATAGCCGCCGTATCGCCACTGGTGATAGATATTGATGACCCCGCCTTCGAAGGCGGCGCTTTGTTGGGCGAGATGGACTACGAGGCATTTCTGGCCACAGGCGACCCGGCCTATGACTGGCACCCCCCCGCCGATGAATGGCAGGCCATCAGCTTGAACTACACCTCAGGCACAACTGGTGATCCCAAGGGCGTTGTCTACCATCACCGTGGCGCACACTTGCTGGCTACCGGCAATGCGCTGGCGTGGAATATTGCACACCATCCGGTCTATCTGTGGACCCTGCCCATGTTCCATTGCAATGGCTGGTGCTTTCCGTGGACGCTGGCGGCTGTGGCCGGGACCAGCGTCAGCCTGCGCCAGGTCAACGCACAGAACGTCTTCGATGCTATCGCGGATTACAAGGTCACGCATTTCTGTGGTGCACCGATTATCCTCGGCATGCTGGTCAATGCCACGCCTGAACAACGCAAAGGCTTCGATCATAAAATCAATGTGATGACGGCGGCTGCACCGCCGCCAGCGGCTGTACTGGAAGCCATGGAGAACGACGGCTTTGATGTTATTCACGTCTATGGTCTCACCGAAACCTATGGCCCGGCGGTGGTTTGCGCCTGGCACCCGGAATGGGACGCGCTGCCACCCGAAGAACGGGCCCGGATGAAATCTCGCCAAGGCGTGCCCTATCATATGCTGGACGACTTGATGGTGGCGGATCCGGAAACCATGGTGCCGGTGCCCAAAGACGGCGAAACCATGGGCGAGATATTCTTCCGGGGCAATATTGTCATGAAGGGCTACCTCAAGAACCCGCCGACCACCGATGCGGCATTCCGTGGTGGCTGGTTCCATTCCGGTGATCTGGCTGTGTGGCACAGCGATAATTACATCCAGATTAAAGACCGCTCAAAGGACGTCATTATCTCCGGCGGTGAGAATATCTCGTCCATTGAAGTGGAAAGCACCCTCTATAAGCATGCGGCAGTTTTGGCCGTTGCGGTGGTGGCCAAGCCGAACGAGAAGTGGGGCGAGACGCCGTGCGCTTTTGTGGAACTGAAAGAAGGTGCCACGGCCACAGAGCAGGAAATCATCGATTTTTGCCGGGAAAATCTAGCCCATTTCAAATGCCCTAAGGACGTGGTATTTGGTCCCTTACCCAAAACGTCGACGGGTAAAATACAAAAATTCAAACTGCGGGACTAACATGACGCAAAGCCACTGTGGAAACTGGCGCAAATTGGATCAATTTGCTCGGGTTTTGCTTTAAGTCCGCGAAAGGGTTTCGCCAGTGCTGGCTGCCAATCTGGGTCTTGTCCTGACGGTTATCGCGTGGGGATCGACCGCCCCTATCTTAAATGAATTGCTAAAGACTTGGGATCCCGTTGTCCTGTCAACGGGGCGGTTTATGCTGTCGTCTGTGATCTTCCTCATTTGGCTACGGATCGCCGAGGGACGCATTGCCTTTCCTCGCGGTGAGTTGCTGCACCAGACGCTCTGGATCGGGGGCATTCTGGTTGTGTTTGTCACGCTTCTTACATTCGCTATCAATTATTCCAACCCGATCAACATCTCGATCATCAGTGCCTCAGCCCCCATTGCAGCCAGTTTTGTGAACAGGTTTTTGACTGGGAAAAACCCGCCGCGCGCCATTCTGTTTTCTATTCCGGTGGTCGTTGCCGGGGGCGTTTTTTCCGGGGTGGATATGGATGCCTTCGGCCAGGGGGCTTCGGTGTTTCAGTTTCAACCGGGTGACGCCATTATGCTGGTCGCAACGGCGCTGTGGGCCACGTATTCTGCGCTTTTACAACGCTGGTTCGGTGACACCTCACAGCTTCACCGTACAACGCTGTCGTTTGTCAGCGCCACACCCATGATCATCGTCGTTTGCGCCGTGCTCATGGGTGTGGGCGTTGAATCGTTACCGGCACAGATGCCCGATGCCAAGGGATGGGGATTTCTGATCTGGACCAGTCTGGCCACCAGTATCCTGGGCACTTATTGCTGGAACGTGGGTGTGAAGCATTTGGGCATTGTGGTCGGTACCATGTTCCTGAACCTCATTCCCATGGTGGCGATTGCTGTATCCATCTGGTTCGGGATTGAACCTCGGACCGAACAGCTCATGGGCGGTATTCTGGTGATTATCGGTGTGGCCTCGGCACAATACTGGTCCCTGCGTGTACAACGAACTGCGAAAGAATCGACATAACAATAAATGGCCTTGGTTCTGCTTTCGCTCCTCTAGAATGGCCTAATCACTGTCTTAATCCGAAAAATTCACCACAAAGCCATGTGCGTACTGGACCCCGTGGAGTCTACGCGCTAGATAATGGGCGTATCACCACAATCCCTGCGGAGGGATGGCAGAGTGGTTGAATGCACTGGTCTTGAAAACCAGCAAGGGTGCAAGCCCTTCCGGGGTTCGAATCCCCGTCCCTCCGCCATTTACATGG
>Ga0233433_10000864_pt1 | contig 31272 bp, 30 predicted proteins | sample SI_122_August201_5_FD_179868 | JGI IMG/M metagenome (GOLD analysis project Ga0233433, IMG submission 179868) | Seawater microbial communities from Saanich Inlet, British Columbia, Canada - SI_122_August2016_100_MG | ecosystem: Environmental > Aquatic > Marine > Inlet | place: Canada: British...
ATACGCCCTAATGCTCGTATAGTATGGTCCGCCAATGACACGCCGGAAAATAAAGCGAAGAATCGCCGGATAGAATTTTTGCTAATCGATTAAATTCGATTTTAGTGGGCGTAGCCGTCGCGATTGTCCTTGCGCCAGTTGGGCAGATAGCCCTCTGTTGCAGCATAGCCATATGAAGGTCCGATTTGGTTGGCTGATCTCCATGGCCAACTCTGCCCGCCGCTAATACGATATTCGTTTCCCTTGCCGCATAACCAGTAGAACATATGCGCGTAGTAGCGCGCAGTGGCGTGGCCGCCGTAATAGGCGGTTTGGAAGTCGAAGTCTTCTTCGATGATCCAGTCGCGCGCCGGTGGCGCGGTGCGCCAATAATTGTATTTGAGCATGCGGCGGATACCCGTGGCGGTGGATGCGCCGCGGCGGTGCAGGATGCTCTGGTGGTGGATGCCGATAGTGCCGGCTGGACCTTCGCAAAAGACGCCACCCTCGGCGTTATCCCGGGCCGTGGGTTGGATATGGGAGCCGGACACCAGCTCGGTCGGCCCCATCTCCACGGGCGTGTCCTGCGGGAAGTAGAAGACCTCCAAAAAACGCAGATCGGGGCCGAAGATATGGTCGGCGTCCTGGTGCCAGCCCTGCGGCTCTTCTGGGCACTCGACCCGGTGGTGGCTGGCGAGTATGGGCAGGCCGATATCGGGGCCTAAGAGCGAACGCATCGCACCGGCTAACTGCGGGTTGAGCAGCACGTGTTCGATAAACCAGCCTTCGAGAAAGATGGTGCTCGGTTCGTGGGTCGCACGGATGCGTTCGAGGTCCGCCATTGTCATGCCTTGGGGGATATGGCTGGGGTCGGCGGGGATCTTGCCGTCGAGCCAGTCGCAGGCGCGTTGGTTTATCTCGTCGGGGACGACGCCGGGGAAGGTTAGGTGACCCTCGCGACAGAATTGCAGGACCTGCGAGTCGGTGAGTGTTGGTTCGCAGTCGAAGGTGCGTCGGTGTTTGTCGTAGTGCATGTTTCGCCGTCCAGGTTGGAGCGTGCCAGATATATTTACGATCAGCGGTGTTTAGCTATATTAGACGCTTGAGCAGTGGGGTTCAAGTGGGCGGGCAGGCATCCATTTTATCGAGTGGGACGAACGATGGTAAAAAGACCGAATATTCTGTGGGTTTCTTTTGAGGATTGTTATCCGCATTTCGGCTGTTATGGCGATAAGGTCGCGCGGACGCCGTCCTTGGACCAGTTGGCTGCGGAGGGTGCGTTGTGGACGCGGGCCTTTTCGACGGCACCGGTCTGTTCGCCGGCGCGCAGCGGGGTGATCACGGGCATGTATCCGGTGTCGATCGGTACGCACCACCACCGCACCGGCTCGGGAGAGAGGATTGGTTCGTTGGCGTATAGTTACGAAGCGGTGATACCGCACTATGTGAAATGTTTTAGTGAGTATCTGCGCGCCGACGGGTATTACTGCAGCAACAACGCCAAGACCGACTATCAGTTCGCGCCGCCGATTACGGCTTGGGACGACTGCGGCGCGACAGGGCACTGGCGCAACCGGCCCGATACGGATGACTCTTTTTTTGCGGTGTTCAACCTCGGGCAGACGCACGAGAGCAATATGTGGGAAGAGAAGAATGGTGAGCCAGTCTGGCCGGAGCTGGACTTTGACCTCGAGTCGATCGAGGTGCCGCCGTATTTTCCCGATACGAAAAAAGTGCGCGAGTCGATCGCTCGGAATTATATGAATATCGAGTTCGCCGACCGGCAACTGGGCGAGTTGATGCGGGCACTGGAGGAAGACGGTCTGGCCGACAATACCATAGTCTTTGTCTGGACCGATCACGGGCCGATGCCGCGCGGCAAGCGCTGGCCCTACGATTCGGGGATCCGCAGTCCGCTGATTGTGCGCTGGCCGGATGGCTTGCCGGGGGGCACCGTTCGCGATGAGTTGGTCAGTACTATCGACTTGGCGCCGACGGTCATGTCGCTTTGTGGGGTGGAAATGCCTCGGCATATGCAGGGCCGAGCTTTTCTTGGCGCCAAAGCCGAGGCGCCGCGCGAATATGTATACGCTGCGCGCGATCGCTACGACGAGATGTATGACACGGTGCGGGCGGTGCGCGACAAGCGTTTCAAATACATCCGCCACTACCATCCAGAGCAGCCCTATATGCTCTACAACCGCTACCGCAATATTCACCCGATCATGCAGGAAATGTGGCGGTTGCACGTCGCGGGCGAACTCTCGGGGCCGCCGGCGGAGATGCTCAAGAGCAAAAGGCCGGCCGAAGAACTTTTCGATACCGAGGCCGATACGCACGAAATCGCCAACCTGGCATCGGACCCGGCGTATGCGGACGAGTTGCGGCGGTTGCGCACGGCGCTGGACGAATGGCAACGGGAGGTGGGTGACCTCGGGCTGGTGCCGGAGGATATTATGTACCGGCAAATGTATCCCGATGGTGAGCAGCCCGAGACGTTGGTACCTTTGATGATAGTGTTGGGGGGGGAAAACTACGGTCTTGAAGAAAATCCGCACGGCGGATATTTTAAGGGGCCGGCGGTTTTGCAGATGCAGAGCAGCACCCAGGGTGCCTCGATCGCCTATACTTTAGATGGTGGTGCCGATGCACGCTGGTTGCTCTATCACGAACCGATCCGCTTGCCTGCCGGCAAGACGCGCGTGCGTGCCCAGGCTATCCGTATCGGTTACAAACCTAGCGAAGAAGTCGCGGCGGAGTTTGTGATAAGCTGAAAATGGGTTCGGCATGGCGCTTCGATGTTAGTGCCACACGGCCTCGATTTTCCGTTGCTGGTTGGGTGCGGTCGGATCGGGGTGAATACGTTTTCGCAACGCGCAAACGACGCAAGGAGATAAGGATCATGACTGGAGCGATCGACGAGCAGATTTATCGGGAGATGGAGGAGTACGGCAGCCAGGGTTGGACGATCATCGACGGTTTGGTGCCGGATAAGATGTTCGACGAGATTGCGGCAGCCTGTCGTAGGGTAAAGGCCAAGGTGCGGGCGGGTGAGGTTGATGTCTGTACCCATTATGGTGACCCCGGCGAGCCGTGGTGTATTCGCGGCTTGATCGCGCCGGACTTCGCCGAGCCTGTTTTCGCCGACTTTTTGCTGTATGCGCCTTTTATCGCACGGGCGCGGGCCTATTTGGGGCAGGAGTTGCGATTGGGCTGGATCGATCTGCGGACCAATACGCACAACGAGGATTTACCCGGCGGCTGGCATCGGGATATCGGTGGCAAAGACCTCGATCCGGAAACGGAACTGGGCATTATCCGCAAGCCGATGAAAAATTTGCGTTGGTATCTGGCGCTAGTCGACGACGATTGTTTGCAGATCGTGCCGCGTAGCCAACACCGCCCGCGCACAGAGGAGGAACGGCGGGTGCTCAACGACGCGCCGCACGACGATATTAGCGGACAAGAGATTATCCGGGTGAAAGCGGGGCAGGTGATCTTCTGGGATGGCAATACGGTACATCGCGGCAATATGAAAAAGGATGTCGAGCGTTTGACGCTGGCGGCGAGTTGGCATAAGTACTCGGAAGACGATCCAGTGGCGGAGAAGGTCGACGGGCGTTTCGAGTGGCGGCTGAAAGACGAGGTGCGGGCGGCGCTGCCCGAGGGCTTGCACGCTTATTACGATCGCTGGCGGGCTTTACAGCCGGCTTGACTCGGTTCCTTAGACGGCGAACAGAGGCCCCGTAGGCCGGTTTCGTGGGGCTATTCAGATCGTTGGGCGGACCTTCTCGGCGTCGGTAAAGAGGATCTCGCGAACGGCATCGGTGGCTTGTCGGTGAAACTCGACCGCGACCGGGTCGAAGTCTTTGCTGGGTTGCGGCGCGTGCTTGAAGTGTCCGTAGTGGTCTTCGCCGCGCACCAGTGCCGCGCTGTCCCACTCGCCGACGACCTGTTTGCTCTTGGTGGGCATATAGTGCAGCGAGAGGCCGATGCGTCGATCGGCTGATTGGTTCGGGCTTGAAGCATGGGCCAGTCGCACGTTGTGCAGCGAGATCTCGCCGGGCTTGAGCGGCATCGCTACGGTCTTGTGCTCGTCGACGTCGACGGCGATTTCCTGGCCGCGGGTCAGCAAGTTGCCATCGGCGTATTCGTCCTTGTGCGGCAAGAGCTCGCCCTGGTGGCTACCGGGCAAGACCCTCATGCACCCGCTTTCGAGGCTGGCTGGTGAGAGGGCCAGCCACACGCTGACCAGATCGGCGGTGTCCAACCCCCAATAGCGCAAGTCCTGGTGCCAGGAGACAAAGCTGCCGCTATTGGCCTCCTTGATCCAGAACAATGTGTTCCAACAGAGCAGGTCGGGACCAATCAGGTCTTCGACCGCGTCGAGTATAGTGCCGTGTCGCATCAGGTTGTCGACCCATTTGAAGAGCAGGTGGGATTTGTTGCGCTGGGCGCCGGCTAAGGGCTGGCCCTGGGTCTTTTCGAATGCGTCGAGACGAGCCCGATTAGCGGCGACCTCATTGTCGTCGAGGACTTTGAGCGGAAAGTAGTAACCGTCGCGCTGATATTGCTCTATGGCTTGAAGTTGCAGGATTTTAGGCATTGGGAGCATCCTTTGCGGTGTATGTTTCAGCGGAGGGGCTGGCCGCGTTGGGTATTTTCAAGGGCGGGGCGAGGAAAAGGGCCTGGTTGGGTGTGGCAGGGGGAGTAGTCGCGTCGGCGACCCGAGGAGCGACGGCGCGGGGGACGTTTAAAAATACCCAGCGCGCTCAGTCCGGCAGCCCCAACCCCCGCCCCCAATAAATGCTCAACAACGTTCCTCAATATATGCAATCACAGCGCCACTGCCTCACCGGTTCGCGACGATTCCTGGATCGCCAGCACGGTCGCCAGTACTTGCCGTGCGTCGTGGCCGGTTACCTTGGGTGTGAGTCCGTCGCGGATACAGCGGGCGAAATGCGCCTGGATGGTTTCGCCCGGCTCTGGCGTTATGACCTCCTCCTCCGCGTCGCCGATTTTCTTGCGGATCTCGCCGTCGGCTCCGACGATCATCGCGCCTTCGCTGCCAACCAGGCCAATGGAGCTAATGCCCAGGCCGGGCGCCCAACTGTCGTCGATCGCGCCCAGGCCTTCGGCGAAGGTGAAGAGTGCGTGCACATGTTCGTCGGCCATGATGCCGGGACGGACCCGGTCGACCCGGCCGAAGACGCGTTGCACCTCGCCGCCGACCCAGCGCACCCAGTCGATGTCGTGGCTGGCAAAATCCAGGGCGACACCGCCGCTTTTGGCCTGGTCGCCGTACCAGCGTTCCGAGGTGTCAAAGGGCATAAAACGCCGAGACCAGCAGTTGACTAGGCGGCCGAGTTCGCCGGACGCGAAGGTGTCGTGCAGGATTTGGAAGGGATGGGTAAAGCGCAGCACATAGCCGGTCATCATGATAACGTTGGCCTTGTCGGTCGCCGCGAGCATCTGATCGGCAGTAGCAAGGTCCAGCGCGATGGGTTTTTCGGCGAAAACATGCACACCGGCCTCGGCGCAGTCGACGACGACATCGACGCGCTCGAAGGGGGGAGTGCAGACCATCACGCCGTCTACATGCGGCAGTAATTCGTGAAAGTTCGTATGGGCTTTGGTGCCGAGTTCGTTGGCTAGTGCAGTGGCTTTTTCGCTGATCATATCCGCGACGCCGACGAGGCTTGTGCCCTCCATGGCGTGGATCGTTTTGGCGTGGTGGGTGCCCATGCCGCCGCAGCCGATGATGCCGATTTTCACTTGCTCCATAACACAATCTCCCAATGGGTTAAAATATGCCACAGGAGATTGTGGGCATTGGCGCGGCAGCCGTCAATGGCTTGCTTGATCAGTGGTCTTGCGCGCTCTATATTGCGAAGCGTCCGAGATCTGGTGATTTCGGCGCTGCATTGGGATTTTAGAGAGCACAGACGTTTGACTACGACGAACACATTATAAAGGAGACTGGTAGATGAGTACACACGACAAAGTCGCCCTTGTTACCGGAGCGGGTAGCGGGATCGGTCGCCACAGCGCCTTGGCGTTGGCTGAGGCGGGTTATGCGGTGGTCCTGGTCGGTCGGCGGCAGGACGCGCTGGAAGAAACGGCGCAGTTGGCGGGAGCGGCATCGACCTTAGCCGTGCCGACCGATGTTGGCGACCCCGAGTCGGTAAACGCACTTTTCGCTCAGGTTGAGGAAGACTATGGTCGGCTCGACGTGCTGTTTAATAACGCGGGACGTGGGGCACCGGCAGTGTTGTTTGAGGACTTGGAATACGCGGACTGGCAGTCGGTCGTCGACGTCAATCTAACGGGTGTCTTCCTGTGCTCCCAGGCGGCGTTCAAAATCATGAAAGACCAGCAACCGCATGGCGGGCGGATCATCAACAATGGTTCGATCTCGGCGACGGCACCTAGACCCAATTCGGCGGCTTATACCGCGACCAAACACGCGATCACCGGACTGACCAAGGCCACCTCGCTCGACGGCCGCAAATACGATATCGCTTGCGGCCAGATCGATATCGGCAATGCGGCGACCCATATGACCGAACGCATGAACGATGGGGTACCGCAGGCGGATGGTTCGAATATGGTCGAGCCGCGTTTTGATGTCGAGCATGTGGCGCGCGCGGTGGTGCAGATGGCGGAGTTGCCATTGGATACCAATGTGCTGTTTATGACGATAATGGCGACTAAGATGCCGTTTGTTGCACGGGGATAAGCTGCGGGAGGACGGTCTACAGATAAATATCGAATGCTGATTGTGAATATCTCTAGGAGAATAGAGCATGACGAAAGAAGAAGCCGTCGCCGAACTCGACGAGCACGGTTTTGCGGTGTTGAAAGAAGCGTTGACCCCAGACCAGGCCAATGCACTGCGCGATCGCTCCGTTGTGTTGGCCGCCGAGGAACGAGCCGCCGGCAGCGAGCATATCTACCACGACGGCAAGTCGCAGCGGGTGTGGAGTCTGGTGAACAAGGGGCGGATCTACGAAGAGATGATCCAGTTGCCGCAGGTATTGGAGTTGCAACAACATTTATTGGGCGATGATTGCGTCTTGAGCAGTTTTACGGTCAATCTCATCGGCCCTGGAGCGCCGGCGGGCAGTCTACACGCCGACTACCCGGTGGCCAGTTTTCCCAAGCCGCTGCCGCTGGGTGCTTTCTATTCCAATACGATTTATGTGCTCGACGATTTTACAGAGGAGAATGGGGCGACGTTGATGGTGCCGGGCAGTTATAAGCGCGGATATGGGCCCGACCCGGAAAAGCAGTATGACGATGTGGTGAAAATTTCTGCCAGCAAGGGTGATATTGTCATTTTCCATGGGGCGACTTGGCACGCTAGCGGCGCCAATAATAGCGAACGGGAGCGGATGATTCTGTTGGGGTATTTTTGTCGTTCGTTTATTAAGCCGCAGCAGGACAATTTCAAATTGGTGAGTCCGGAGGTTGTCGAGCGGGCGACCCCGACTTTAAAGCGGCTATTGGGGTATGATTGCCAGTCGGGGCTTAGGGCTTAGGTCGCGATGCGCCTGAATGAAGCCCAGATCGCCGAGCATGATCGCCGGGGCTTGCTCTTTTTTTCTAGTTTATTACAGGATGGGGAAGTTGTCGAGCTGCAGGAGACACTGCCGGATATCCTCGGCCGTGAGGGTCCTGAGATTATTCGCGAAAAAGAGGATCCCGCCGCTGTGCGATTGGCCTTTGGTGCGCATATCTACAGCGAGCCTTTTAGCCGTCTGATACGGCACCCGAAGATTCTCGAGCCGGTGCGCCAGCTTTTACAGGATGAGGTCTATCTGCACCAGAGCCGGATAAACCCCAAGCAGGGTTTTGGCGGCGGTGCGGCTTGGGATTGGCACCAGGATTTTCCCGGTTGGCACTATGCCGACGAGATGCCGGAGCCGCGCTGTGTGATGGTGGCGGTTTTTATCGACGACTGCACGGCGGTGACTTCGCCGCTCTTGGTGGTGCCCGAATCGCAGCACCATGGATTGCTCGATGCGCAACTGCACCGAGATGCCGCAGGTTATGCGTTATACCATATGGACCGCGATGCGTTGGTGGTGTTGGCCGACGACAAGGGGATTGAACCACTGATCGGGCCGGCGGGCTCGGTCTGCTTCTGTCACAGCAATCTGGTGCACGGTTCGGCCAACAATGTCTCGCCCTGGCGGCGGGCGATCCTCTATCTGATTTACAATGCCGTGAGCAATGCTTGTACTGGCGATGAGCGCGCCTGGTATCAGAATAATCGCGATTTCACTGCGTTACAGCCGTTTGATGCAGACCCGCAGGGAATGGTTTAGGGAGCTTTAATATGAGCGCGTTGGACTGGGTTGTTATTGCCGCCTATCTCGCAGCGACGATCGGCCTGGGGCTGTGGTTAAGCCGCAAGTGGAGTAATCTATTGGGGGCGGGGCTCAGCATCATCGCGGTCTTTGTCCGTCAAATACCATACCGGGGTCGCTTGGCCCTGGTATATCGTGCTCGGGACCTTGGTGACGGGCGCTGTCGGGCGATTGGGGCGAACTGCGGCTGGTGTTGTCGCGAATTTTGCTACGACTGAACATCGAGAATAGGCTTTTATGAAAATTGATCGTATCGAAGTGTTTCGCGTGCACGTGCCGATGAAGGCCGAAACGAAGAGCAGTGCAAGTGTTCCGGCCGATTCGTTGGCTTCTTTTACCAGTGGGCTCGACAAGCACATCCTCAAAGTGCATACCGATGATGGGCTGGTTGGTCTTGGGGAGACGTGGAAGGGCACGCCCGATGCCGCGGTGCGTGTGGCGGCCGAGAGGCTATTGGGTCAGGATCCGACCCGGTTGTCGCTGTTGCGGCTCGACTTGCCCTACCATCCGGAGGTGATCAATGTGCGGGACGTCGGTGCCGTAGAGGCGGTGCCGGTGCGTTCGATCGAGCACAATCCGTCGATCCACGCCTTTGAAGTTGCGTTGGCCGATATCGTCGGGCAGGCGTTCGGCGTGCCGATATGCCAGCTATTGGGCGGTGCGGTTAGGGACAGGGTACTGGTGCATTATTGGTCCGGTCGCTGTTCGCCAGAGGATTTGGGGCAAAAGGCGAAGGACGCGCAAGCACGCGGTTTTACCGGCATCAAGATCAAGTGCTCTCTGGACGATCCGCATGTAGAGCGGGCGCAGGCGGTCTACGACGCTTGTGGGCCGGAGTTTCGCCTGACGATGGATCCGAATATGCGTTTTGAGACGGTGGAGGATACGCTGCGGATCGCGGAATCTTTAGCGGGTTTGTCGATCGAAGTCTTTGAAGATCCGATCCCGAAGGATAATCTGGCGGACTATGTGCGCATCAGGGAGGCGATGGATATTCCGTTGGGGTTGCATCTGGAGCACCCGGAAGACGTATTGGCGGCGATTGCCGCCGGAGCGGCGGATATATTTAATCTGCGCGGTACAATGAGCGGTTTTATCAAGACCGGTTATATGGCGGAGATAGCCGGCATCCGAGTGTGGCGGGGTTCGGGTTTGGATCTGGGCATCTTGGACGCTTCCTATACGCACGCTTGCGCGGCGGTAACATCCTGCACGCTGGGCAGCGATATTGTCGGTAATTTTTTGCGCGAGGACGATCTGATCGTCGAGCCGTTGGTCTATGAGGGCAGTTATGTGAAAGTGCCCGAGGGGCCGGGCTTGGGGGTGGTATTGGATGAAGACGCGTTGGTGAAGTACGCGGTGGAAACCGGAGACGATGGCGGACCGGGGGCTTGGGTGGTGGAATAGGGGCTTCTGCTGTGGTTGTGTGCCATGTCTGTGTCAATTGAAAGACCCAGGGTCCTCATTTAATTGACACAGCAAAGGCGTTCTGATACCGCGACGTGCACGCCGTCTACGGTAATGGCCCCGTCAAAGACGCCATTGCTCGAATTATACGACAGGTCGATCAAGAGTACGCCGGACAGGGCGCCCGAGAGGTCGAGTTCGCCGCGTATGACCATCGGTTGTTGCTCGGCGTCGACGGTCAACTCGCCGTCGATAAGGACCTCGCCTTCGGGTGAGTAGCGGTCAAAGAGCCACCGGTCTCCTACGACGCTGAATTTGCCGCTGACCCCTGGTAAAAAACCCTCACCGGCCTGTGCGGCGACAATGCCCCATTGAAAGGTAACGGGCAGTGCCTGTAGTAAATTGGCGGCTTCGAGTTCGCTGGTCTGCGTCCGCATGGGCTTATCGCTATCGCAACCCACTATAAACAGGCCGATTACCAGTAGCATAGAGGAGGCCGGTGCGGAAAAATGATATGCTTCAGAGATGTACTCGCGTGCCAGCGTTAGGCCTTTTTTTTGTCAAGCGGGTCATAAGATGTGATTGCTCTCCGCATCCTGCCATCTGTCAGCTTAGTTCACCTTCATTTTGTCGATGAGCAGAAACTGCCCCGGAAAGACGCGTCCTTTGACCTCGACATCCTTGAAATGCGTGTTGTGCCCCAAGAAGGTGTCTTTGCCCTGGGCAAATTGCAGGTAGTGGTAGGTCTTGCCGTCGTTGGCTTCGAGGTGGTGCAGATGGCCGAGGGTGCAGCTGTGCGGCAGGTCGGCTACATCCAAACCGCATTGGCACTTATTGGTCCCCTTGAGCGCGATGGTTTGTCCTGGGGCGTTGCGGATGCCGGCCAGGTCCAGATCGAGCGAGACCTGGCTGGTTTTTTTGAGCATGTCGATATGCAGCAGTGCGCCTTTTTCCAGTAATTTCCCCTTGATATGTACTACCGAACCCGGCTTCGTTTTTGCGAGTTGTTGCTGGTTTTCTGGCGTTTCCAAGAAAGCGTAGACGCCGGATGCCGTGACCAACGCGCGCCCCGCAACACCGTCTGCGGATGCGGCGGCCGGATCGCGGTCCTGGGCGGCGGCTTTGAAGAAGGAGTGCACCTCGACGATCACGCCGGACTGATCAAAGGCGCTGCTGGTCTGGGTGGAGGCGGCGTGTGCGGTGTGTGCAAGCAGAGCGCTTAGGGCGATGCTTAAGGCGATGTGCATTGGTCCTCATTTATTATGGGTGGTGAGTCGATTATGTGTTTGATGCTGTGGTCGTGAAAAAAGATGCAGAGCCTGCGGGGCTTTCGCTGGTGTGATCCGTGATCTATTAAGGTTGTGTTACGCCCGTGGTCTAAGGTCTATCAATTTTATACTACTATGCCGCATTGCGCGCCCTGGGCGATATATTGCATTCTCGATAAGGCGATGACTACGCCGTCCTTTGTCGCGCGGATGTGCGCCAGCGGTTCGCCGTAAAGATCGCGGATTTCCCCGAGCAGATCTCCCATTTTTACCCGATCCCAGATCTGCACTGTCGGTCGCCACAGTCCTTCGCAGGGTGCTTGGTTGTGCGAAGCCATATTGCCAGCGCCATGGCCGACCGATTCGATCTGCTCGCGCGCCACGATGGCTTCATTGGTGCCGGCCAGCATGTCGAAATGGACCATTAGCCGCCGCAAGCCGCGTTTATATTCTTCTTCGCCGCGCATGCCCCAGGTGGTCTCCCAATATATAGCGGGGACTCCGGCGAGAAAGGCGGCGTAGAGCGCGGTGCGGCCGCTGGCATCCTCGCCTAAGGGGGTGGCGGCTGCGTGGCTCGCATCGAATTCATGACCCCAGACTAAAGGCAGCCCTGTTGCCAGGCTGGCGCTGCGTTGGGCTTCGGTCAATTCTGGGTCGTTTGGGTAGATATTGTAGCCGGAAAGCGTTGCGCCCAACATACCCGGGCCGTAGGTGTGCAGGGGCACTAGGCAGACGGGTTTGTTGGGGCCGGATGGGCCGAGGAAGTCATTTTGCAGGGTGTAGGCGACGCGTTCGGTGAGCGTACCGTCTGCTTTGCCGGGGTAGCAGCGGGCGAGGTTTTGCCCGTCGGCCTCAGCGATGCGGGTGCGGTTTAGATAGCTGTCGAGCGAACAGCAGTGCACGCCGACGACGCGGCCTTTGAGGGTGGCCGGGTCAAGCGATTGCAGGGTTTCCTGCACGGCGACGATATTTTCGTATTCGTTGCCGTGCTCGCCGGCGATCAGCAATAGCGTTGGGCCGTCTTCGTTGCCGGTGATTACCGTTACGGGCAGGCCGCGTTCGCGGGTTAGCGGGTCGTCACCGGCGATGGGGTGCGTATAGCGTGTCGCCTGGCCACGGGGGGCTTCGGTCCATGTCGATACGCGGATGGCTGTAGCCGGGTCGCGGTACCAGGGGTCCTGTTGTCGGGTAGTTTTTATGTCTTGTGCCAAGGCGGGTCTCCTTTGTGCCAGGTAAAATAATGCGCATGGCGACCTTGCCGCAACGGCGCCGAGTCGGTTGATTTGGATCTACTCATCTTTATATAGGAGTTTTTCTATGGATATTCGCTGTGGTTTTTGCGTGCCTATTTTTGCCGCCGCGGGCCAGTGGAGGTTTCGCACCCCGAATTACGAAGCATTAGACGTGACCGAGACTATGGCCATGGCGGTGGAAGCCGATGCGCTCGGCTACGACTCGCTGTGGGTCGCCGATCACCTGCAATTGGGCAAGGATCAGGCGATTATGGAAGGGTGGACGACGATGGCGGCGTTGGCCGGGATGACCGAGCGGGCGAAGCTGGGCTTAATTCACGGGGCAAATTCGTTGCGCCATGCCGCGGTGACGGCACGGGCGGCAATGACGCTTGATCAGATTTCCAATGGCCGCTTGATCTATTTTTTAGCGCCGAATGCCGGTGAAAACGAGCAACGGGCCTATGGGGTGGATTGGCCCGAGGCGGAAGAAGAGCGGGTGGCGCAGATGGTGGAGGCGTTGGAATTGAGTATTGCGCTGTGGACGGCAGAAGGTGTGGTCGATTACGAGGGGAGATTCTACCAGCTTAGCGCGGCGACCTGCAATCCGTCACCCGTACAAAAACCGCATCCGCCGATCTGGATCGACGCCAGCCGGCCGGATATGTACGCCGCCTGTGCGCGTTTTGCGCAAGGGTGGAACGCGACGCCGATCGGGCTAGAACAACTCGATGAAAGATTGGTCGGTTTGCAGACGGCCTGTGATGAAATTGGGCGGTCGTTTGATGAAATAGAGTTGAGCTATGAGACGCAGATTCTTATTGCGCCGGACAAGGCGGGAGTGCGCGCATTGTTGCAGCAACTCGTCGACAAGGGCTCTGGCGAAGATTTGCGGGAGGATATGCGCGCCTTTTTGTCGGGGGAAAGCGATGTGGCGCCCGAGGAGTTGGCCAAGACTTTTCTTATTGGTACACCCGATGAGATCGAAGCGCAGATGCAGGTCTATATCGACCGGGGCATCAGCCACTTTATGCTGTGGTTTATGGACGCGCCGGAGCGAGGCGGGTTGCGGCTTTTCGCCGAAGAGGTATTGCCGCGCTTTCGTTAGTCCGGCAAGTGCCAGACGGTGCCGGTAATGCCGGTGGTGCCGCGGCTGTTTTGCGCGTAGCAGGCGGTGAAGATCTGGCCGTCATCGAGTTCGATCGATGAGGAATAGCCCTGGTTGGCGTTGGGGGCCGGGCGCAGCAGCCAACTCGTTGCGCCCCAGGTTTGGCCATTGTCCTCTGATAGCGAGGCATAGAGGCCAAAGGGCTCGAAGCGGCGGCCATAGGTCAATAGCAGGCGGCCGTCGTGCAGTTTGAGCAGGCGCGGGCAGGCGCCTGAACGGATTGCGGTCACTTCGGGTTTACTCCAGGTCTCGCCGCTGTCGAAGGATTCGTTGCGCCAGAACAGTCCACTCGGACCTTTGGGGTCGGCGACGCGGTGCAGGCCGAGTAGGTGGCCGGGGGCCAATTCGAGCACGACGGGTTCGTGGTAGTGACGGGTTTTGGGTTGGCCTTGCGCCATAGTGGAGAGCCTGCTCCAGGTCTGGCCGCCGTCCGTAGAGCGGTGCAGTATGGCCGAACTGCGCGTGGCCCGGCCGACGGCGCCGTAGGTCGGGACCAATAAGGTCCCGTCGGATAATTGCACTGGTGGCGCGCAAGACTGCATCTTGTTGGTGAAGAGGGTTGAGTGCTCGACGCGCCAGGTGAGGCCGTAATTGTCGCTCCAACACCAGACCCCACCGACATTGTCGAAGGGGTATTCGTGTTCGTGGAGGTGTGCGATGCCCGCGCGTTGGCTTTCGCGTACCGGTACTACCTCGTGCGCGGCGAGCGCACCGCCGACCTTGCCCTTGCCAAAATAGATCAGCCCCAATTCCTGCCCGCCGCCGGCGCCCATTTGCGCGGCATTTTCTATATCCCAGCTTTGGCCATTGTCATAGGAACGGATCAGAGTGATGAGCGAACGCGGATGCGTGTGTCGCACGACATCCTGTTTGGGTGCTTGGCGAAAGGCCAACAATAGTTCGTCGCCTTCGAGTTGGATCACGTGCGGGAAGGCCGAATAGGAGTGCGGGTCGAAAAATATTTGGCTCTGTCGTCTTTTGGCTGCGGGTTTGTAGCTGAAATCGGTGTCTTTTGTTTTTTCGGCCATGGGGCGTTCTCCTGTAAATTGCTTATGGGCGTGCGGCGGTGCGTTTGGCCCAGTGCTCTGCGAATTGACGTGCCCAGGGCTCGTCTCGCCATGACGGGGCAACCGTTTCTGCGGCTTGCAATAATGCGTTGGGTGCATAGCTCGTACCGTCTCGCATGACCGATACCAGCTCGGGTTGTTCGGGAATCTGCTGGCCGAGGTCGCCGCGTATGACGGCAAAATCGGCGGCGCATCCCTTTTGCAAACGGCCCAACTCGGGGCGTTCGAGGAAGTCGGCTGCGGTACTCGTCGCTGAGCGCAGCGCGCCGATGGGGCTAAGCCCTGCTGTTACCAGTAGCGAGAGTTCGCGCCAGAGGCTTTGGCCGGGTAGGATGCCGCCGCAGGGCGTATCGCTGCCGGCGAGCGTGGGGACTTGCCTTTCCAGTAAAAGGCCCTGAAAGCGCGAAGCCGCTTGCTGGGCGCGTTGCCAAACGGCCCCGAGTTCGGCGTCGGGTTCGGCGGCGGACCATTGGAAGAGGTCGGCCGGCATATACTGGCGCTCCTCGGGAAAAGGCTCGGCAACGCGAATTCGCCATTGGCTGTCCCAGTAGGCGAGCGTGGGAGTCGAGACTAGATGCATCGCGGCGATTGCATCGGCGACTTCGCGCTGGCGATCCCAGGTTTTGTCGAAGTCCGGATCACCCCAAACAGCCAGCCAGCCGGGTGGGTGATCTGGCCAGATATCGGCGAGGATACCGTCGAGATGGTAGAATTCGTCGATGCCCGCGCGACCGGCAGCCAGCACACCGTGCGGTAGGCAGTGCATCGAGACCTTGAGCCCGGCGGCATGGCTGGTTTCGGTCATCGGCGCGATCCACTCGGCGGCGATGCTGGCGTAGAGTTTGATTCCGTCCACCGCGGCTGCCGCGGTCTGTTGCACGGCCGCGACGGCGGAATCGGTATCAGTGATGGCGTGGGCGACGAATGCGTGGCCCGGCGGCGTGCCGTCGAGCAGCGGACCTAAGCAGAGGATACGCGGCCATGGTTTTTGCGGCCATTCGTCGCGGCATTGCAGGATCCAGGCCAAATCGTTGCCGGTGTCGCGCACGGAGGTCACCCCATAGGCGAGGAAGAGCGGTCCTTGCCAACGCATAAAGTGCATATGGGTATCGATCAGGCCAGGGATCAGGGTGCAGCCGGGATATTGTTGCAGGGGTATATCGGCCGGCAGGTCGCCGAGCGCTATGATGTCGGTGACGGCTTTGTCCTCAATGAGCACGGCCTGGTTTTCCAAGATGCGCTCCCCGTCGAAGACGCGATCCGCGGTATGCGCCGTTGCGGTCATGGTTGGGCCGGGTCTTTATGTAGCAAGGTCTGGTCTTGCAGAAATTGCTCCCACCAGCGCGGGTCGAGCAAATTCGCATCGTCGATGCGCAATGCGTACAGCTCGGCGAGCAAGGCCTCGGGCAAGGTCGTGTGCGCGGCGCGCAAGTTTTCTTTGAGCTCGGATTCGGTCCGTACCCCGATTAGGGCGGTGCCTATCTGCGGGTGCGCGAGACCGAAGGCCAGGGCCAGTTGCGCAGCGCTTGCACTGGGTTGGACCTCGGCGGCTAGCTGGCGAAATTGGCGGGACCGTTCGCGCAAAACCGCCAAAGGTTCGGGCAAGTAGTCGCCTCGTTCAGTGAGCACGCCCTGGAGCAGAAGAGAACGCGCGACAATGCCGACGTTTTTTTGCGCTGCTAAGGGGAAAGTCTCGTCGGCTTGGCGTTGGTCGAACACCGAGTAACCTACTTGCAATACGTCAAAAAGATCGGTAGATAGCGCTTTCAGCGGCATGGCAGTGCCATAGGTGGAGCCGCCAATGGCGCGTACCTTGCCGCTTTTTTTTGCGGCATAGAATACTTCCGCCGCAATGTCCGCCTGGGAGAGGAAGGGGTCGTCGATAGTATGGATCTGCCATAGGTCGATGCAATCGGTCTGCAAAAGCCTAAGGCTCGTATCCAGGCTGTCGAGCATGTGTTGTTTCAGGTGGTCGCTGCTGAGGGCGATTCGATCTGGGCCTTGGGTCTTGACCTTAGTCGCTAGCACGACTTGCTCGCGCCGGCCGCGCAAGGCCCGGCCGACAATCGCTTCGCTTTCGCCATAAGCCCTGGCAGTATCGATCAGGTTAATGCCGTGCGCGAGCGCTGCGTGTACGATGCGGATGGCGTCGGTCTCGGTGGGTTGTTCGTAGGCATTGGGGACCCGGAGGCCGTAATCCATGCCCAACTCGACCGTGCCGAGACCGAGTGCGGAGACCGACAGGCCACTGCGGCCCAATAGACGCTTCTGCACCGTCAATCTCCTTAAAAATTGCTCAGTTCAGTCCGCAGCTCGTCGGATAATCCGGCGGCTTCTGCGGCGAAGGCCTGATCGACTTGCTCAATGCCGCGGGCGCCGATAAGGACCGAGGTAATGCCGGGTTGGCCAATGGCCCAGGCCAGGGCGAGTTCGATCATTGAGCGATCCAATTCGCCTGCTTTGGCGCGCAGGCCCTCGACGATGTCGAAGTATTTGTCCTTGAAGTAGATGTCCTGATGACCGGGGATCACGTCGAAGCGGGTGCCGGTGGGGACCTCTGCGTTGCGGTGATATTTTCCAGTGAGGAAACCGGCTCCGAGCGGACTGTATGAAATGACGCCTATTTGTTGCTCTGCACACAGCGGCAATAACGCTTCTTCGATATCGCGGACGACGAGATTGTAATTCGGCTCGGTCGCCTGCATGCGTGCCCAGCCATTGTCGTCGGCGGTCGCGAGCGCGGTGGCGAGTTGCTGTGCGTCGTAGTTGCTGCAGCCGACATGGCGGGCTTTGCCTTGTTCGACCAGCGTGTTTAAAGCCTCAATGGTCTCTGTTAGCGGTACTTCAGGGTCCCAGTTGTGGACTTTGAAGAGGTCGATGTAATCGGTTCGCAAACGGCGCAGGCTGTCTTCGGCGGAGGCGAAGATATGCGCGCGGGTCTGCGCTCCGGCGACCTTGGTGGCCAATACGATTTTGTCGCGCGATTGGCGGTCGGTGAACCATTGGCCGATGGTTTCTTCGGAGGCACCGCCCGCATAGGCTTCGGCGGTGTCGAAGAGGTTGATGCCGTGTTCGAGGGCACGGTCCATTACGGCGAAGGCGCTTTGTTGGTCGATTTCGCGGCCGAAAGTGACGCAGCCTAGGCCGATCGAGCTGACTTCTGTGTTGGTTTTTCCTAGGCGGCGGTATTCCACGGCAGGACCTTTCTCTTTTGCCTATAAGGTCTGGCATCAACGGTTAAGGTGGCAGGTGGATGGCGTGATCGAGGGGAGACCTCTTCGCTCGATCACAGCCCAATTACGTAGATAGATTAGACAAGATGAGTAGGGCACGCAATAAGTGGGCTGCTTGACACTCGAGTGAAAGAATTTGATCGTGTTATAGGGCCTACTAGAATCCGACAAAGTCTCAGAAGCCCTATTGCGGGGTGCGCCGTAGGGTGTTTTTCGGGGTGGTTTTGGCGAGTGGTCGTGACGACGACCCGAGGGGCGACGGCCCGGTGGACTAAAAACGCCGGGAGACGCGCCCCACAATAGGGCCGTTCGCACCCAGCTTAGCGGGTAATATGAATCGCTAAGAGTAATACGATTGTGGAGGAAAACGAATTACACAAATCGGGGAGAGGAACGCGACATTGTGTTGAGCATGCTCTGGGATACACGGCATTATTTTTTTTGGCTGATGGCTATTTCGCTCTTTTGTTGGTTATTGGAGCGTTTGCTGCCTTGGCGGGAGGACCAGAAGGTCTGGCGGGACCAGTTTGGGCAGGATCTATTCTGGTTGGTTTTTAATGGCCACTATGCAGGTCTGCTGGTGGCTACGGCTGCTGGGTGGCTTTTGCAGCAGGGGGCGGGAGTCGTGGGAGGGTGGCCGTGGCAGGGGTTGCAGTCGGTCCAGCTGTTGCTAGGGAGTCCGTTATGGGTGCAATTCGCGGTGTTGCTGGTATTGAAAGACTTTCTTGAGTGGTGCGTGCACCGGTTGTTGCACCGAGTGCCCTGGCTGTGGCAGTTTCACAAGTTGCACCATTCGATTGTCGAGCTAGACTGGATCGGCAATATGCGCTTTCATTGGATGGAAATCGTCGTTTATAAGAGCTTGACCTATTTGCCCTTGGTCGTATTGGGCATCGATGGCCAGGTCGTGCTCTGGCTGGCCATTTTCGCCACGCTGATCGGTCACCTCAACCACGCAAACTTGAAAATCGGCTGGGGGCCGCTCGGTTATCTGGTCAATTCCCCCCGGATGCACGTCTGGCACCACGACGTGGTGCTGCACGGCAAGTCGGGGCAGAACTACGCGATTATTTTTAGCCTCTGGGACTGGCTCTTCGGTTCGGCGTATTTGCCGGAGGAAGTGCAGCAGCCGGCCCGTCTTGGTTTTTCGGAGATAGAATCTTTTCCCCGGGGATTGTTGCGGCGGTTGCTATACCCGTTTTGGAAATAAGTTGGTGCCGCGACGGTATGTAGTTGTTGGAGTAATAAAGCGCGCGTCACTCGGTAATATGTTCGCTGCTGACGGGATCGTCGTCGCCGTCGATAAAGCGTTCCATCGTATTGTGGACGACGGGGTTGGTGTGGAAGTCAGTGATCCAGGGTTGGCGGAAGTAGGCTTGTTTTTCGCGCGGCAGGCCGTTGATGACGGCAGGCGGTGTCTTGAGCCGGTGCCAGTGGGTCGCCAGGTGCGAATAGGCATTGAGCACGGCGACTCGCGGTGTGTCGCGTTGCCATACGGGTCCAGCATGGCATAGGTTTTCGGTGAAGAACACGGCGCTACCGGCGGGGCACTCGTAAGAGGTTAGGTAGGGGCTGCGTTGGCCTTCTTCTAATGATAGATGCTTTTCTTGTACGGGGAATTCCGCTTTGTGGCTGCCGATGAGGAAGTGTGTGGACTGGTCCTGCATGGCGATATCTGTCAACTCGAAGATGACCCGCACCATACCGGCGTGGATGCGCCCATTTTTGACGCGATAGCCGAAAATCGGATCGGCTTGTTGTGGGCCACCGCCGTGTAATTCGCCGTGCCGTTGGCCTTTTTCGCGCCAGAGGCAGGTGCAGTTTTCCAGCCGGATATCGGGGCCGATGAGTTCGCGGAGCACGTCGACGACCTGCGGGTGGTCGATCAGCACGTTGCTCGGCCCGCCCGGCACGTCGCGCTCGGCGGGTGAGAGTGACTGCGGGTCGTGCTGGATGCGGTCTATATGCTCGACAATCGCCGCGATTTGGTCGGAGTTTAGGATCGCTGGGCGCACGAGGAAACCGGTGAGGTCGAAGCGGAAGCGTTCTTCTTCGCTTAGGGCCATGGTAGCATCGTCCTGTGGTTGCTTTGTGGTATACGTAAAGGCGGTGGGAATATAAACAAAAACGCTGTGGTATTCGAGCCGGGGTGATGGGCATCTGCCCGTGATCTATCCGTTGGCGGCAGGCCGTTGATTTGGGATGCGACGGAGATAGAGTTATCTTGCGGTCGTACCAGGAAATACAATATCTGAAACAGCCATCTCAACGAAGAGTGAACACTATGTGTATGAAACCACTGCTACTATCGATACTTATTATGTCCTTCACGATCGCCTGTGGTGGGTCGGGAGAGGAGACGGGCGCGAGCCTCAAACAGGTGCCGCGCAACCGCACCATGATCCTCGATTGCCTTACCTATGCGGTGTGCGCTGGCCAAATCAAGGATTACGACACCTTCAACCCCTTTATTCCCGGCAATACGGCACCCACCGGCTGGAACTTTCTCTACGAGCCGCTCTACTTTTACAATGCCTTCAAAGAAGAAGACAATATCATCCCCTGGATCGCCGAGGGCCACGAATACAACGAGGATTTCACCGAAGTCACCGTGAAGATTCGGCCCGGCGTCGAGTGGAGCGACGGCATGCCGTGGACGGTGCACGACTTCGTCTTCACCATCAATATGCTCAAGGCAAACGCGCCCGTATTGTTGTTTTCCACCGATATGGAGACCTGGGTCAAAGAAGCGGTGGCCATAGATAGTTTGACCGCCCGCATCAGCCTGACGTCGCCCAACCCGCGTTTTATTTTTACCTACTTCACGCACAATTTCGGCAATGGCGTGCCGATTGTGCCCAAGCATATCTGGCAGGGCAAAAAGGCCGAGACCTTCACCAATTTCGATATGGCCAAGGGCTGGCCGGTGGTCAGCGGGCCATATGAGATGGTATTGTCGACGCCGCAGCAGCGGATTTGGGATCTGCGCGAGGGGTGGTGGGCACAAAAGGCAGGTTTTAAAGAAATGCCCAAGGTCGAGCGCATTATCTATCTGCCCTTTATGGAGGAGACCAAGCGGGTGCAAAACCTGCTGACCAATAACCTAGACTCGTGCCTGGATATGCGGCCGCCCAATATCCGCACGATTATTGAGGGCAACCCCAAGGTCTCATCGTGGACCGGGCGGCAGGCGCCTTTCGGCTATTTAGACTGGTGGCCGATATCCCTGGGGTTCAACGCGTTGGAAGCGCCCTTTGACGACAAGGACATCCGCTGGGCGATCAACCATGCTATCGACCGCGCGCAATTGATCGAAGTCGGTTGGCAAGGCAGCGGCACATCGACCTTATTGCCCTTTCCGGATTATCCGCCGCTGAGGAAATACACCGGGGCGGTCGCCGATCTGCTAGAGAAATATCCGGTGGGTACTTATGACCTAGAGCGGTCGGCGGAAATTATGCGCGGCAAGGGCTGGAAAAAGAATGAGGATGGCATCTGGGCGAAGGATGGCGAGCCGTTCAAGATGGTCGTGGATATTTATCCGATCTTTGTCGATTTGGCTCCGGTGCTGGTGGCGCAGTTAGAAAAAGCGGGATTCGACGCGGATTTCCGCCAGACCTCGGACACTTACACGCGGTTGACCCAGGGCACGAGCAAGGCGTATATGCAGGGGCACGGCGGTTCGGTGCGCGACCCATATTTCACGTTGCGACTTTACCATAGTCGTTTTGTGCAACCCACGGGTACTTTCGCCGAGCATTTCTGGCGCTGGCAGAACAAGCCTTTCGACGCGCTGATCGACGAGATGGGGCGGATCGCGCCGGATGATCCGAAGCTGGTGGGGTTATTTCACGAGGCGATGGATATCTGGCTTGCAGAACTGCCGTCGATTCCGATCGTACAGTGGTATCATCGCATCCCGCACAACGAGACCTATTGGACCAACTGGCCGACGGCGGAGAATCCCTATATCAATAGCGCGTATTGGCACCGGACCTGGCTGTTGGTGTTATTGGAACTGGAGCCGGCGCAGGGGTAGGTGAATTGATCTGGCGCCTATATTCTCGGTCGATTCAGCAGGCTATAAATAAAAAACGAGTCCTCGAATTTGAGGACTCGTTTTTTGTGCGGTGTTTGGACTTAAAACTTAACCTGCCGCTACGCCTTCGGCCTGCGGCCGATATTCGATGCGCCGCATAAAGCGTTCGCCCTGGTCGTAGTCGGGTTGGCCGGAGACGAAACGCCACATTTGCACGCGGCGCATCAGTTCGTAGCGGTGCTCGTTACCCTCCCAGCCGTGGTTGGTATTGAGGATCTGGCGGATCTCTGGGTCATCGAGGTCCGCGGTGTCGAAGTTGCGAACTTGGGGCCTCGTCGGATTGAGCCGCAGCTTGTACATATAGCGATCTTGGTCGGTGTGGTTGCTGCGCGCGCCGTGCCAGACGCCGGTATTCCACACGAAGATCGTGCCCGCCGGACAGGTGGCCCAGATCTTGCCGCGCATATGCTGGTAGATGTGGATCTCGCCGGTGCGCACGCTACGATACTGGGTGCCGGGCACCAAAAAGGTGCCGCCCATCGCGTCGGGCGTGTCAACTGGGAAGAACGACAGTTGGATATCGAAGTAGTTCTCGCGAAAATCGATGACTGAGTCCTGGTGCATGTCCGGGCCTCGGGTCTGTCCGCCCTTAACCAGATGCGCGGCGTGGTGGTCGTAGAGCGGATCGGGGCCGACCAACGAGTGGATCAGCCCCTGTACCTGCGGCAGCCGAAAGGTGTCACCGAGCGCGGTGCCCTTGGGCCAGGTGTCCTCAAAGGACGCGCCGACGTTGAGATAGCCAAAATGGTGGTCGCGCATTTCGACGAGGCAAGCGTCGGATAGTTCCTTGGGGACCATCTCGTCGAGGCGCAGATAACCGGATGCGACGAATTGCGCCATTTGCTTGGACGAGATCAGATGTTCATTCATGGGCTTTACTCCTCTTCCTGCATTTCGTTGAACTTCGACAAGACCGTCTGGTAGGGCAGCGGGCCGAGGTCGTAGCCTTCTTCGGCTGAGCGGTGTTTCAGCTCGGACATCTGTAGGACCTCCCATCCGTCACGCATCGCCGCCAAAGCGTTTGCATACGGGGGCTCGTCTTCCTCGGTTAGATCGCTGATCGGGCCTTTGGAGGCCTCGTAGCGGGCCCAGGCGACGGCGGGCGAGGTGAGTGCTGGTGTGGTCTGGAAAAATACGAGGATATCTTGTACGGCAGGCATGAAAAAAACCTTTTGTAATAAACGATTATGGGGCGGATCCCCGGAACGGGTGCGCAATTAAGAAAATAAAAGACTATTGCAGATATGCGGTCAAGCGGCTGTGGATACTCCGTTGCTTGTTATTCCTCGTCCATTCGGCTGAAACCCTCGCTGCGCTTGCGCTCGCGGGTGATTTGAAAATCGAGTGATTCGCTGTCGAGCGCCTGTAGGATACTTGCTTCGAGCGCGTTATAATTGCCGTCGGGGCGGTTGAAGCACATCGGCTCCTGCAGCGAGACGACCTTGTTGTTCATAAAGCGGATGCGGCCCGAGGGGTTTTGCGACCGGGCGTGCAGTACGTAGGGGTGCAGGATGATCACGTCGCCGGTGCCGGCGGTCATTTCGCGGAAATCCTCGCAGTTTTGCACTAACTTGCCGAAGGGGTAGGTATGGTGTAGGCCCTCCGGGTGGGCGAGCAGTTCACGGCAGATAGGCGCCACCGAGTCGGGCGCGAAAAAGGTACCGCCACTTTGCGGTCCGATATCGCGCCAGACCACCAGGCACAAGAGCGCCTGTTCGGGGCTGTCGAGGAAGTGGCGGAAAAACCAGCCGTCCTTATGCCAGCCGGGGCGATCGGGGCTGGGGCCTTGCCAAGGCTCGTCGGTGCCGAGGTTGTAGTTGAGGTTGAATCCATTGGAGAAAAAACGGGTGCGCTCGTCGATCTTATCTTCGCCGCCCAATAGTTCGCAGATCGCATCCCAGGCCATGGGCGAGGCTTCGGGGATGGGAATGGTGCGGGTACTTGCCGCGAAGCCGTTGGTATCGTCGGGTATGGTGCTCGGGTCGGATTCGTCGATGCCGGTCCGTGCGAAATAATCCGCTACCCATTCCTCGCACATCTCCGGGGGGAGTGCGCCTTTGAGATGGACCATATGATGTTGTAAGAATTCTTTGCGAATCTTCATTGTCGTTTACTCGTATGTTAGGTTTTGCGCTTGCATCATGCCGATCATATAACCGAAGGCAAAGATCTTGCCCTGCATGCCGTAGCCGCGGGTCGTCTCCGCGTCCTCGTCGCCCATTGTCGGCGAGTGGTCGGGGCGGATCGGACCTTCGAAGCCAGCGCGCGCATAGATTTCCAGCATGCGCGCCATATCGGTCGGGCCGTCGTCATGGAAAGTTTCGGTAAATCGGGTGCCCGCCGTGCCCTCGACATCGCGATAGTGAATAAAGTGGACCTTGCCCTGCTCGGTGAATTCGCGGGCGGCGGAGTAGATGTCGGCGCCCATGGCCTTGAAATTGCCCTGGCAGAAGGTGATGCCGTTGTTTGGGCTCGGCGCGATATTGAGCAAGCGGCGGTAGGCCTCGATGCTGACCATGATCTGGGCGGAGCCGCGATAGGGCGAGATCGGCGGGTCGTTGGGGTGGTAGCCCATGCGCACATTGGCCTTTTCAGCGACGGGCACGACGCGTTCTAAGAGCCAGGTCAGATTGTCCCACAGCTCCTCTGCTGTCTGCGGCTGGTCTAAGGGGGGTTCGGTATTGGAGGCGGCGTAGTCGAATTGCGAAGAGATCGCGCCGCCGCGCGTCGGCACCCAATCGGTGCGGCTGCCGCCTTCGCCGAGGTTGTAACACAGGACGGGGATGCCGACTTTGCCCATGGCCTCGATGGCGGCGATATAGTTGAGCAGCTCTTCTTCGCGGCCCGGCGTGCCGCGGCGGATATGCTGGCCGGACACTATGGTCATCGTTTCATAGACCGGAAGAGTAAAGCCGACGTCGGCCCACTCGTCCTTTTGTTTTTGCATCGCGGCGGCGTACTGGTCGCGGCCGATGCCGTTGAGGTTTGGCGCGGTTACGCAGGCGGTGACACCCATCTCTTTGCAAATTCTTACCCGTTCGGGATAATCGCTGGGGCTTTGGCCCAAGGTCATGGATAATTTGAAGGAGCCTTGTCGCATGTGTCGTTCCTTTTTTGAGGTGATAACCGGTGATCAGATTTTCTGCAAAATCGCCCTTGGGGTCAAGCGCGTTATCTGCAGACCTTGACCACGCTGCCTGCTGAGCGGTATTTTCACCGCGCGCGACGACAATTGCCCAGAGTTTAACAAGCCAACGCGGCTGGAGAGGAAGGTAGTTATGAGCAAAACCCACGAGGTGATGTTTTATACCGACGGGCGCCATACGAGCGTATATCTCTACGAGCCGCCGATGGGCGTTAAACAGTATGTCGAACCCATCGATGAATTGCTTGATCTCGGCATCGATACCGTCAGCTACGCGGTGGGCGATTGCAGCGTATTGCTCTACGATTCCAAAGTCGGCGAGCACTGGGGCCACAATGTTGATTTGACCGACCACGATATCTGGTGGCGGGCGGCACAAAACGCCAAGGCGATGATTGAGAGCGGCACCGATCCGCTGATGTTGGTATGCGAGCACGCACAACGGCGCGGATTTAACTTTTTGCCGCACCTGCTATTGAATATGCTGCACACACCGCACGATCGCGTCACAAACTGCCGGGTTGCCGATTTCACGACAGGGCACCCCGAATGGCGGGTCGGCGAAGAACCAGATTATCCGCAAGCCCAATACGACAATCCCGAGCGATTGTCTTTTGCCGTCGATCAAGTGCGGGCAGACCGCTTGGCAGTGGTCGCAGAGCTGGTCGGCGATTATCCGACAGACGGCATCGAGCTGAATATGAGCGATTATGCGCCGTTTATTGGCCGGGCCGAGGTTGCCGAGCATACAGAGACCTTGACCGAGTGGATGCGGGCGATACGCCAGGTCTGCGATGAGGCGGCAAACGCGCAGGGGCGGGCCAAGCGATTGGTGATTCGGATAGGTGCGACACTTGCCGGCAACAAGGCGATGGGGATGGATGTGGAAACCTGGATTAAAGAAGGGATAGTCGACGCGGTGATCGGCATGGAGGTCGTCGGCGGTTTTGCAAACGATACGACCGGTTTGCAGGATATTGTCGAGGCCGCGGCAGGCACGCCAGTGCGGGTATTGGCGGGCATCGAATCGGCGAATCACCCGGAGCTTTCACGCCCCGTAGTGCGGGCCGCGGCGGCCAATGCCTATGCCGCGGGGGCGCAAGGCGTGTTGTTTCACACCTACTATCCCGCGCCTAAGCGCTATCCCTACGACGACGAGGCGACGGGCCGACTGCGTTTTATGGGGTATCCGGATCTGTTGGCGGGTTTCGATAAGAAATACCGGCTCGGTCTGCCCTATAACGCGAATACGGCCGCGTCCTATGGATTGGCCGAACAACTGCCGGCGCAATTGGCGTGTGATGCGCCGGCGCACGAGTGCAGGTTGGAAGTCGGCGACGATGTGGCGGGGCGGGCGGCAGCGGGTGAGGTATGGCGCTGCGAGTTGCGCGTCTTGTTGCAGCATCTGACCTACGCGGACCGGATCCGGTTGATCTGGAATGGCGAAGAGATACCCGAAGAAGCGTGGCGTAAAGCCGACTGGACTTACCAATTGCGGCCCCGGCCAGACTATGCAGTCGACGCCTACCGGCTGCACGTGGATTTAAAGCAGCTTCAGCGTTTGCCGCTAGTGGGGGTTAATATTCTGAGCGCGGAAGTGCTGGAGAAAGACGCGCAGTTGATCCATCCGGTGACGCTGGCCGATATAGACCTGATCGTCGAATATCTGCCGCACCGCAACGCGTTGCGCGAAGACGAGGAGTATTTCGCTTGAGCGCGGTCGATGCCGTTGACGGGAGACTTTGGCTTGATTGATCCACAAGATCTAACAGCGCAATGTTTCGAGCGAGCCGAAGAAACCGCTGATGCCCTCTTTTACGAACAGCCGCGCAAAGTTGTGCATATCGACGCAGGGGCGATTGCGGCGTTGACTGGCTTTCTGGCCGAATATCTGGAACCGGGTGGGCGCTATTTGGATTTGATGAGTAGTTGGCGTTCGCATTATCCGCCAGATCTAAATCCCGGCCATGTCACCGGCTTGGGCATGAACGCCGAGGAACTGGCGGATAATCCGCAATTAGATCAATGGTTGGTGCACAATTTGAACGCCGCGCCGGAACTGCCCTTTGCGAATCAGTTATTTGACGCGGTCACTTGCACCGTCTCGGTGCAATATATGACTCGACCTTTGGCGGTCTTTCGCGAAGTAAACCGGGTGCTCAAACCGGGTGCCCCGTTTATTCTCAGTTTTTCCAATCGCTGTTTCCCGCAAAAAGCCATAGCGCTGTGGTTGGCCATGGATGATGTGCAACATGTCGAGTTGGTCGAAAGTTATTTCGGCGAAAATTGGCGTGACATCTGCACGCGGAACTGTCCGACGCAAGCGGATCCTCTCTATATCGTCTGGGCGCGCGCGTGCGCATAGATTGACGATTTATGAGGTTTCGGTCGGCAGAAAAGTCTCCGGCCACTGCGGCTGATAGTTGCTCTCAAAAAGCCAGTCGAAATTGTCTGGCGCGATATGCGCGCGATCCGGGTGCAGTTTCGCTCGCAGTTTGGGGAAGAAGTCCATTACGTCATCGCGCTGATTTTTCGGCAGCCCGCAAGATACACCCTCGGCGACCCACGAGGTGCCCATCGCCTTGCGCGGCACACTGTCTTCGTTCTGCCAGGCCGAGTGCAGGCCGGCGCTGCAAAAGATCAGAATCTGACCGCGTTTGGCGACGAAGGGAGTGGGTTCGCATGCAGACCAGGGCGTGTCGATTAGATCGGGCACGTGCTCGGGGAAGGCGGTCGCCGTATCGGGAACCGGGATCGGTCGCAAACCGTGCACGCGCGGTAGTTCGGTCTTTTGTTCGGATGTGAGGACTTTGCTCCAGTGCGCCATGATCGGCCGATGGCTGCCGGGCAGGATGCGCATCGCGCCGCGGTCGGTGGGCACGTCGTTGAGCCAAAACCACAGCTCGGCCCGCATCCGGCGGGGGGTGGCTTCGAAATCTTCCAATGTAGCCTGAATATCGGTGTGGCAGCCGCGTGCCCATTGCTCTTTATAATCGCCATAGGGCGGCTCGGACGGCGCGCGTTCATGCGGGGCTAAACCCCACCATAAATGCACGGTATTGGCACGCAATACTTTTTGGGCGACCTGCTCAAAAAACGGGTGCTGGATTATGTCGATATAATCCGGGTCTTCGTAGGGCGGTTGGCTATTTTGTTTTAGGCGGTCCCAGGCGGCTTCCGCTCGATCCAATTCTTGTTCAGTGAAGGGACTGTCAATTGTTACGGCCCCTTGTTCTTCATATGCGGTCAATTGTGCGTCGGTGATCATGGTTGTCGTTCTCCGTGGCGAAATCGATTTTTCTGCGGATAAGGGCAATGCACAGGTATATTACATATCCTGCCTACGCTGATCAAATAGGGCGGTATTCAGATTCAGCCTCGAATGGGCATAAAAAGCAAGCGCACCGGTTTTACCCGGTGCGCTTGCTTTTTATAGCGGCCTACCTTGTTCAGCGTTCTTTAGAACATGGGGTGGTCGATAAATTCGAGCGTGACGCTGGCGTCGGCCTCGTCGGCGCCGGTCAGGTTGATGCGATAGACCGTGTCGCCTGGCTCGCCGATAAGCACCAGCCTGTCGAAGGCGATTGTGCCCATAGAGGTATCGAAGATCACGCTGCCGTCCGACTCTTTGACGATCTCGAAGGTGATGTTATTGCCCTTGATCGCGGCGATGCGGAAGCAGTCGGCGGCGCGCCCCTCGGGCATGCTGATGGCGTTGGAGTTGTAGGGCGCGAGATTACAGACGGTGCGGTTGAGCTGGTTGCCGACGCTGTCGCTGCTGCCGCAGGATACGCCCTCGGCGATTGGCCCCATCTCGGAGGAGGTCAGCGTTTCGCCGCACTCCTCGGGATGCGGCAGCGATTCAAGACCCTCGTCGCCTTCGGAGATGCCGCTCATTTCGCTGTCGCCGTCGCTGTCGCCGTCGCTGTCGCCGTCGCTGTCGCCGTCGCTGTCGCCGTGGTGCGGCATACCGCCTTTCAGCGCGTCCAGTAGCTCGTCTTTGCTGATTTTTCCGTCGCCGTCCTTGTCTAGATGGTCCAACACGAAATCGGCCAGTTTGTCAGGGCCTTCTTCGGGCGCCGGCATCATGGCGCCGGCCGGTAACGGGATCATTATCCCGGCAGGCGGCGGGCCCATGGGGCCTTTGTGGTGACCGGCGAGCAAGGGGCTGGTGCTCAGCGCGAGGGCGCAGGCGGCGAAGATGACTTTATTCAACATGAGAGACTCCTATGAAGAATGGATGAGATGAAAACTATGTTGTCGCGGCGCCAACCTGCCGCTTGTTTGCCGTTTTATTTTAGCCTTTCGGGTCTGCTACCCCGCAGCTTGCTGCGGGGAGGCTTCATTACAAGATCGATGCTGTGAATCCTTTTCGATGTGACAAAGATCACGTCGTCAACCTTTTTTCGTGACGGCGCTGCCTGGTTGTTGAATTACCGCCGCCATTCAAGGGATTGCGAAGTCTTGACCCGCAATAGTGAAGCCTTCATTCAAGTCGCTATGATTCGGCTCTTGGTTGACAATGTCGTATATTATATCTTTAAGTCATTTATAAATAAGTAATTACGTAATAAAATATTAAAACGTATAACCTATTGATGAGTACGCACTGACGAATTACTACATCATGCAAATTCACTCAAAATAAAAAAATGTCCACAGTATTGGGTTGAGCGGCTTGCGTGAAAAATGATTGTTTTAAAACCGCTTCTAACACGGTTTCTCCTGATTTAGAAAGTAGGCACCGATAGTAGATGGAATACGCTAGCTCACACAAGTCAAGTTTTTTTTGTATATATACTTAAGGTATATGGTCAAATGAGTGTGAGAAATAGATCACAGTTCCATTTAGGGCAGCAGCAGTATTATGATTTTGCTAATTCACAGGCTCTGGTGCACGAAAGATGCATTGCTGGGCTGAGCGGTTGGAGTAGTATAGGCTCTCAGGTTAGATTTGAGATGGGTTTTCGACCAAGAAAAGGGTGTGTACAGTCGCTGTTGGATCTGAAGAAGGTGCCATTGCCCATCGGTCACATCTGTCGGACATTGGTCGTGCGTACTCATTTTGGCCCTTTCGTTTCAGGGTATCTTTGTAGATACCTGAATATGGCCGAGTGATTTCGTGCCTTCAACGGCAACTATTTACATTGTTTAAAACAGTCTCTTAGATATTCGGGCTTTGGTAACCGAGAGATCTGAATATGAAATACACGGATAAAATGAAAGAGCAAGGTACTGCAGAGTTGGATCAGTCGGCGCAAAAGGGCGGTTACATTTCACCCAAAGTGAAGCGCGCGAAAGACGAATACTTGATTATTGGCCTCTCAGCTGTGTTTGGGTTGTTTGCATGGGTTATAGACTCGGTAGTGGACTGGTTATTTTTCTCCGAACAAGAAGAATTCTGGGATATACTCATTTATGACATAGAACCTTTTGAGATGTATATCCGTACGATCTTCTTTTTCTTGTTTTTGGGGTTCGGTGTGGTCCTGTCACTATTTTCTGCAAAACGCAGGGAGGCCAATGCTGTATCGGAACAAAGAGCTAATGATCTGGCCCAGTTGATCGATAGGGCCAATGCTCCCATTTTCGGCATCGATGCCGAGGGGCGAGTCAACGAGTGGAACCAGACCACTGCCCGTATCACGGGGTACAGCAAAGACGAAGTGCTGGGCAAGGACCTGGTCGAGACCTACATCACCGCCGACTACAAGCATCACACGCGCTTGGTGCTGGAAGAAGCGTTGCAGGGAAAGGAAACATCCAACTACGAACTCCCGCTTTATACGAAAACAGGGGATCGTATCGTAGTATTACTCAACTCGACTACACGTCGTGATATCCTTGGGTCCGTAGTCGGTGTCATTGGTGTAGGGCAAGATATAACAGATAGGGTTAAAGCGGCAGCAGAGATTAGCAAGCTCAATTCAGAGTTAAATGCAATAGTTGAGAACTTCCCACATGGAATTTGTTTGCTCGACTCAAACAACATGCCAGTTATATATAACAAGCAGGCATCTGAAGATTTCTCATTATTTTGTGATGATTTTGGCTCGCATCCAATCACAGCGATAGGGACTGCAGATTTAGCGCAGATGATAGCGAATTTTACAGGGGATAAGTTTCAGGATATCCCATTGCCAAATTCAAACCGCATTTTTCAGGCATTTGCAAGCTCAATAGATCGCAATGGAGGGCGTGCTGGTAGCGTGATTAGTATTATGGAGGTGACCCGCGAACGTCAAATGTTGGAAATTGGCAAGCGACAAGACCGGCTTGCTGCCATAGGTCAATTGGCCGCT
>Ga0233433_10000877_pt1 | contig 30896 bp, 24 predicted proteins | sample SI_122_August201_5_FD_179868 | JGI IMG/M metagenome (GOLD analysis project Ga0233433, IMG submission 179868) | Seawater microbial communities from Saanich Inlet, British Columbia, Canada - SI_122_August2016_100_MG | ecosystem: Environmental > Aquatic > Marine > Inlet | place: Canada: British...
CATCATTTCGTAATTCAGCCTTACAGCCCTGATACCCACGTGCCAAAGATTCAATCTCAGACCTAGACAAAGCTCTCCTAGAAAGCCTTGGTCGATCTATCTTACCGTTGTATGTGTTAACCTGTTCAGGCAACTCAATTGGCACTAGTACCTCTTTAAAATGACCCCCACTTATATGCCTACCTGATCGTTCATGTTTTGTACTCGCCGCCATAAGAAAAGGAGCATCATTAATACCAGGCTTTATACTATTGATTGACTCAACTACTGCTGTAGTTTCTTCTGCTGGATTTAATAAACCTTGACCAAGGCCGCCATTAGTGGAAGTTACAACGGGCTCTTGATATAAAGTTACTTTACCTGTTCTTGAATCGTAACTAACCGCAGCAAGGTACCAAACTTTACGTAAAAGTTTTTTATCACTCGAAAGTTTCATAACTTGGCCACTTCCGTCACCTATTTCTACAGTCAAACAGTTATTTTCATCAATAAATAATCCGTAACCGCTTTTACTTTCCTCTACCCATTTTGTTAAAACGCCCTGACGACCTTTTTGAGGTGTTCCAAGACCAACGACGGGTGTGGTTGGAAAGATATAGCACTGAAGCGTGAAACTTTCTACATTAAGACGTTCATCTTGCGGCACAATTACATATGAACCACCATGTATTCTTTGATTTTTCCCTGGGTAGTTTTTGTTGCATTCAGCCTGTATCTCTTCTTCCTTGTATCCAGGACCTTCTGGATTAGTATCTCCATGAATTAAGCGGACGATCTGCGTTTCATAAACTTCACTATCTTCAGAGTTAATATAAAATTGTATGTTATCCCCAGGACAAACAGAGTATTTGTCACTATAACCAGTAATTCTTAACATAATATTTCCTTAATTTTTTTAATTAAAAGTTAAACTTTTAGGCCTCTTCGCCTTCTATATCTTGATCCTTATCCTCATCCTTCTTGTATTCCCCTAAAATGTTTTTAATATTGCCTATTTCATTAGGGGACATTCCAATTTCATCAAGAAGGTTGTCAATAAATGGAACCTGCGCTCTATAACGCATTGCTGCATTTACTATATTGTCTGAAAGATTTCCTCCACCATTTGATGTAGGACCGACAAATTCAGGATTTGCATTACTTGAGTTAAATCCCGGCATACCATTCAATTCATAAATTTTGATATCATCAATATTCTCCATTGGCTTAACAGCTTCACGAATAATTGAATCAAGATTTCTCGCTAACTCCATTCTAAGATCACTTTGCCTACTCTCATCACTACGAGCATTTTCTGCTTCATTAAGCATTAACTTACCAGCGGCATCAATCTCATAGCGTAGTTTGCTAGCCAAAGACGCATGTTTTTCGGCTTGCTCCCTCTCTTGGGCGGCTTCTTTTTCAGCTCTAGCAAGGGTAGTAATTTGAATCGCCTCACTTTCCCCATCCATTTCTGCGCTTATTAATTGCAACTTCTTATTACGTTCTGCAATCTCGACTTCTTGTGCTGAAAGAACTTGTTCTTCTGCAACAACTACTTCGGCTCTTGCTTGTTCTTTACTTTCCACCGCATTTAATACTTCTACAGTTTTAGCTAAAACCTCAAGTTCACGATTCTTCTCTTCTATTTCAAGATTTTTTCTCTTTTGAATTTCTGAAGCTTGAGCTTGCTGATCATTCTCTATTCGCGTTATTTCTATGATTCGTTGCTGTTCTATCTCTAATTTTTTCACCTCTTCTTGGGCTTTTATTTGAGCCTGTTCAGCTTCTACATATCGATCTGACTCTACCTTAAGAACCTCAGCCTTTTGTTTGGCCCTTTGAGATGATATCTCTTCTTCCTGTTTGAGTCTTGCAAACTCATTTTCCTTCTTAATTTCTAGAGTTCTAATTTCTGCCTCAAGATTCTTTTCTTTAATATCAATCTCTGTTTGTCTTTCAATCTCATTTCGTAGTTTTTTACGCTCCTCAATCTGTAGAGTTAACTCATGCTCACGTAATGAGCGTTCCACTTCAATAGTATCTTGTTGTTGGATGCGAGCCTTCTCAACGTCTTCTGCAGATTGAATTCTTGCTTCTTCAGCTAAACGCTCCTGTTTTGCCGTCTCAACAGCCATTTCGGTAGTTTCTTTATCTCTTTGCTTAGCAATTTCACGTTCTTGTAACAATCTGGAGAATTCCCTTGCCTGGTCAATTTCAAGTGCTTTTTGTTCTGCCTCCAAATTCTTAGCTCTAATTCTTATGGCAGTATCTTGCTCAATATCATTACGTTTTTTCTTTCCCGCCTCAATCTGTTCTGTTAACTGAGTAAGACCCTCAGCGTCAAACGCATTAGATGGGTCAAATACTTCTAGGCCGGCTTGATCAACACTAGTCAATGAAACAGCCTCGAGCTCTAGACCTGTTGAACCTAAAGATTCAGCCACAATTCCCTTAACCGCTTTGATATATTCACCACGTTTTTCTTGAATCTCTTCCATAGACATCTTGGCGGCAACAATACCGAGTGCATCTACAAAACGACCCTGAACTAAATCTCTTAAACTTTCGGGTTCCATCGTTCTTTTACCTAATGTCCCCGCTGCAATTGATACGGCCTCTTTTGATGGTGTAACTCGGACATAAAATTCTGCGACTATTTCAACACGCATACGATTTTGTGTAATAAAAGCTTTATCACCACCTCGTTTAACCTCTATGCGTAAAGTTCGCATCCCAACAGCAGTTATATTGTGAATGATTGGCAATACAAAAGCACCGCCACTAATCACAACCTTTTCACCACGGAGTCCAGTCCTTACAAAAGAAACTTCTTTAGACGATCTTCGATACAACCAATGCAGCAAATAGACAAAAATCGCTATTGCTAATGCTGTCAAAATAATAGTTGCAATGATATCTGCACCAGTCATAATTTTTTCTCCTTAAATAATTTATATATATCTATTTTTTATTGACTTCTATTCTTGCTTGGGTGTCATTCATAGCAGCTCTATATATGACAAACCCAAAAATTATTTTGTTTAAAAAGTCGGTTAGGTTGTAAATAATATTAAGACTATTTACATCTACTCCACCACCAAGGTTATTAATAAAATACCCAAGTGGATAAATCGCCCAACCAATAGTAAGTATCAATCTCAATCCATTAAATGCTAGATGTGATGCCTCATTTCCACTCTCTATGTTGGAGCGGCTTGCTTCACCCATATAAAGTTCACCAAGAATATAAAGCCAACCAACAACACCAATAATAAAACCTAATGTTGCACTCATATAGCCTGCAGCCCCTAAAAATTCACCTATTACCATTACCAGGGTTCCAATCAGTAATCGCCAAAATAGTGCCGATGAGACTTTTGTAACTGCAGTCAAAATTACATAAAAAAGCACAACTTGCATAGTATGTGTAAGTATCCAATCTAAATATCGAAGGATAATTGGGGCCGTCCCCGTTTCAACCCACATTGTTTTGACATAGTGGTAGAAAACAGCTGACACCAACATAGTAACGCCTAATAGTGTCATTGTCGTGTGCCATCTACTATCAACCTTAGTTCTTTCAAGCAGAAAAAAGATTGTTGCACCAATCATTGCCATGGATAAAAGCCAAAATGTGCCACCTACAATATCAGTTGGTAATAATGTACTGTTCATAAAAATCCCTGGTTATAAATTCTGTATTAATTAATCATTCAATCGTTAATTCACATATAAATTTGCCAATAATTAGCTCCATTAAAAACAGTTACTATTATTAAAGGCATTTATAGAGTTTGGACAACTGGCAGTTGTCCAAACTCAATTAAAACAACTCTTAATTAATTAAGAGTCTGGATCATATTCCTCTGGATCAGCAGGTCTTAAGAAGAAGTTATCAACGTAGTCCTTACCGCCCCAAACTTCAACACCTGGGTTGTACCACAAAGTAGAGTTACGATCACAATCCGTTCCCATCATTGCTTCTACATCAGCATATTCAATGGTTAATGGCGGTACTAAGATTGATTGAATCTTAGGCCCTTGACCCTGTAAAGTACGCATCATGATGTTCCAACCGAGCTCAATATCATCACCTGGAGGCCATGTCTGAATAGCACCACTAATATAATCAGGGTTATTACGCCAGTAACATAGAGCACCAATTTCACCACCAATTGACATTGGAGGGATATCTCGCCCTGACTGTAATACTGCCGCTAAAACACCAGTTTCACCAGAAGATTGAACCGCAATTCCATCAAGCTGTCCAGGGTGAGTAGCTAACCACTTCTGAGTTTCAGCTTGACCAACTTGTGATGTCCACATATGGGCAATCTGACCTGTAACTTTAATATCAGGATATTGAGATAATCCATCTAAAACACCAGCATTTTGTGAGTCTGATGCTGAAAATCCAGGAATACCTTCAATTACAAGAACATTACCTTTTCCATCAATCTCTTCAGCCATCCATGTTCCAACATCATATCCAGCCTGATGGTAGTTCACTGATGAATTTATTGAAAGTGGTGAAGTTGTATATCCAGTAAATGAAAATACTGGAACACCTCTATCAAAGGCATACTTAATTGCTTGATTCAAAGCAGTTGGGTTGGAGCAACAAATAATTATTGCATCTACACCTTGATCAACGAGTTGTCTGATCTGCTGAATCTGTAAAGCATCCTTAAGATTTGACTGTGTAACAATGATGTCATTAAGTAAACCGAGCTCTTGCCATTTCGGTTTGATTTCATCCATCAACCGTGCCATTGCACCTTTACGCCAGGTATTTCCTGCATAAGTACTTGCATAACCTACAGTCCATGGAGGTGAACGTTCACTTTTCCAATCTCTAAACGCACTATCATTAAGTGGCTGAATTGGATCCATCAAATCCATGTTATAGACCCTATCCCGAATATCCTGAGGAATTTCATCAAGTCCTGCAATGGTCATCGACGTAAATCCGAATGACAACATACAAGCCATAACTAGTTTTAATAGTTTTTTCATTTTGATTTGTCTCCTTTTTATTTATAGTCAAGCGTTATTGCTTGTTCTATTCACCTTAGAAAATGACTTGTTTTATTACGGTTCCGCACATTTTAAACATAATTACATAGCCTAAAGTATGTCTAAGTATATCACAATACATACATTAGTCAACTAAAGTATGTATTTATTTTATAATAATATTATAAGTATGTATTTAGTGTTAAGTATGCAGCCCTATTAATATATTTGCTTAAAAAATACTGTACAATCAAATGTTATCTTTAACAAAAATTCAACTATTTGACTGATAAAAACTATGGAAAACAAAAAGGATAGTAGACCAATAAAATATAAAATTGTTATAGCCGATGACCACGCCCTAGTTAGAGGTGGTTTAGAATTAGTCGTTAAAATGGCTGTACCAAATGCCGAAATATTTCAAGCAAATAGTTTTGATGAGACAATAAATGTACTTAATTCAAATTTCTCAATTGATTTAGTTTTACTTGATTTAATGATGCCTGGAATGTGGCATGACAGTATTCAAAGTATTACTTCACAATTTCCTGATGTACCCATAGTGATCGTTTCTGTAAAAGAGGACTTTGATTCAATTCACAACTCAATTTCTTTAGGTGCTTCTGGTTTTATACCTAAAACTTCTGCGCCAGAAGTAACTATAAGTGCTATACAGCTTGTTCTGGCTGGTGGTGTCTACATACCGCCACATGTTCTGAAAACAAGAACCGATCCTATTCAAAATGATGAAAAGTTAGATGATTTCGAGAGTATTAAGCTTTTATCTAAAAGACAAAAAGAAGTTCTTGGCCATATTAGTCTCGGTAGATCGAACCAGGACATTGCTGACGAATTAGGTTTGAGTATTCCAACAATTAAAATGCATGTTTCAGCCATTTTTAAAAAACTAAATGTTAAAAATAGAACTGAAGCTGTATCTATTTATTCTAATTTAGAAAAAGTTTCAAATTTACACTCCTAGATTTATGTAAATTTGCTACTCATTATTATGGCAACTAAACCTTTACAATTACTTTCCTTCATGCTCAATATTGTTTTTTCTATAAACTATAAATTGTGCCATGAATATCTAAAAAAAATACTCATTCCATTCTTTTTAGTCTTACTTCTTAATATCCCTAGCCTTAGTCTGAATATTGCTCATGCAGATGAAGAAAACTACTGGAAACAAAACGTTAATGTTTTTAATTTTTCGTGTACAGACGGTGATATAGATTGCTGGATTGATGAAAGAAATGCACTAGAAAAATTACCGCTAGTAGAGTATGCACCTTTGAAAGCCTCTGAAGTTAATAAAAAACATCATATATGTGTCTCATTTCCACACCTCAAAGACTCTTATTGGGTTGGAGTAGCTTATGGAATTATTTCTGAAGGAAGACGCCTAAAACAAAAAATAACATTATTCGAAGCTGGAGGATATACAAATCTGGCAACACAATTAAACCAAGTTGATGACTGTTTAACTAATAATGGTGAAGCTTTAATTATTGGACCAATTTCAAGTAACGGTAATGCAAAACAGATTGACTTGATAAGGGCTAAAGGAATCCCAGTAGTTGTACTTGTCACTGGAATTAATACAGAAGTAGATGCAAACTCGCTTCAAAGTTTTGTTAATATGGGATATACCTCTTGTAAATGGGTTTCAGATCAAGAAAAACTTAATGATATTAAAACCAACATTGTATGGTTTCCAGGACCACCTGGAGCTGGCTGGTCTATAGCCTCTCACCAAGGATGTCTTAGTGCTCTAGAGGGAACTAATATTAGAATATTAGAAACTAATTGGGGTGATACTGGAAAAGCTATCCAATTACAATTGGTTGAAGAAACACTACTAAATCACACCTCGGGGTCTGAACCCGATTTTAAATACATTGTAGGAACTGGTACCACAATTGAAGCTGCTGTTGGTGCTCTTAGGGCCAGAAAGCTTGGTAATAAAATCAATCTGGTATCCACATATTACACACCTGGAATAGATATGTTTATAAAACGCGGTCTAATTTCAATGGCACCTTCAGACCAAATGATTTCCCAAGCAACAATTGCTGTCGACCAAGCAGTCAGACTTCTTGAAGGAAAGAACATGGCAACCTCAGGAAGACCAGAATTTAATAACACTGGTCGCATTACAGAACATGTTCAACAACAAATATTGATTGTAACTCCTGATATATCAGATCAATTCAACTCATCTACAACACTAGCACCAAAAGGCTGGTCTCCAATATTTTCAGTAGATTAATGATGTCAATAATAATATAAAGAAAAAAGCATGTCACAATCCAATATCCCTTTGTTGAAGCTTCAGACTATTTCTAAACAGTTTTTTGGTTCCGCTGTTCTTGAAAATATAAATTTTGACCTCTATCCTGGAGAAGTTCATGCGATCTTTGGACAAAATGGTGCTGGCAAATCTACCTTAATTCAAATTGTTACTGGAGACATTCAACCATCAAGTGGCAAAATAATTCTTAATAATGAGGAATTAAAGATTCATTCTGTACATAAAGCCAGAGAGTTAGGTATTAGTGCAGTCTTTCAAGAATTTTCGTTAGTTCCACAACTCACAGTTGAAGAAAATTTATTCCTAGGATCAAACACCTCAAAAGGTTTTTTTCTTGACAAAAAAAAGTTGCACAAAATAGCGTGCCAAACCTTGGAACAACTTGAATTTTCTATCAAAGCTGAAGAGAAGATAATTAATTTATCACATGCAGAAAAAAGAATGGTTGAGATTGCTAAAGCTTTTCATACTAAACCATCAATTATGTTACTAGACGAACCAACAGCTTCATTGGCTGAAAATGAAACAAATCAGCTTTTTTCAATGATAGAAATTCTAAAAAAAGAAGGTATTGGGATTATCTATATTACACATCGAATGAATGAGATTTATAAAATTGCTGATCGTATTACAATTCTTCAAGATGGTCATGTCGTTAATACAGATCTAGTAACTAATATTAACGAACAAAAATTAGTAGAATTAGCAACCGGTCAAAAAATTACCAGTTTTTTTCCAGAAATAAAAAAACAACGTGGCATAAAGCTACTTGACATAAAAAACTTAAATATAAGCAATAGTTTTATTCAAGATGTTTCAATGAATATAAAGTCAGGAGAAGTTGTTGGCATTGCAGGACTAGCTGGCTCAGGTAAGTCTGCAATTGGACGTGCTTGCTTTGGTATAAATAAAATTACAGCTGGCACAATTAGCTACTTGGATGATGTCATATATGATAGCTCAAAACAAATTAATGATCTCACTCCACGATCAATGATTGATAGAGGAATGCTATATTTACCCTCTGATAGGAGGGCAGAAGGTCTTGTCATGGAACAAAATATTAGAGAAAACATATCTTTGCCTTCACTAGGTCTACCTAAATTTTCTAGTGGCTTTATTGTAAATAGAAAAATTGAAAAAGATATTGTAGAAAAAATCGGAGAACGCCTTAACTTTAACGCTCAAGGCATTGAAAACAAAATTGAACAACTCTCTGGCGGAACTCAGCAAAAGGTAATGCTTGCGAAAAGTTTTGCTCGTGATGTCCAACTTTTTATTCTGGATGAACCAACTGTCGGTGTTGATATTGGAACTCGTGTTGCAATTTACGAAATAATAAAAGAATTTTGCGAGTCTGGAGGAGCCGTAATGCTGATCTCTTCAGACCTCTCAGAATTAGTAAATTTATCACATAGAATTTACATTATTAGTGAAAAGAACCCATGTGTTGAATTCAATGCTGAAGATTGTAATGAACATCTCATACAATATTACTTTCATAACTCTAAAGTTGAAACAGCTCAAGTCTCCTAAGCTTGAATTAAGTGAGAAAGCATAGCTCTAAACTTTGCCGGCTGAATTGGTTTTAGTAACACTGGAAAACCCTGATCAATAATACTTTGTACATGGTTCCGCTCTACATCACCTGTCATAATGACACATGGAATTGAAGCCTGTAATTTTTCTTGTATTAAATAAGTAATATCAATACCAGATGCCTCACCAGGTAAACGATTATCTGCCAAAATAATATCTGGATTATTGTATGGATTTTCTTTAATTAAATTCATAACTTCATCTTTGTTTCTTGCAGTTTTTACATTGCAGCCCCATGACTCTAAAAGCTGCTTAGTTGCCTTTAAAACATCCATATCATCTTCAACTAAAAGAATATTTACCCCTGATAAGTTCATAATGTTCATAAAAATTTCAGATTGATTTTTATCAGCTTTATTTTCAGCAAAATCAATACTAACAGAGAAGCAAGAGCCACTTCCAAGACTTGATTTACTATCAATTGTATGTTCTAAACTAGCAGCTAAACGTTTTGCGAGTGCCAGTCCAAGACCTAGACCTTTTCCTCTATCACGCTCCTTATTTTCAACTTGATAAAAGTCCTCATAAATCAGTGACATCTGATCATCAGAAATTCCACAGCCAGTATCCCAAACCTCAATTGCAACCTTGTCTCCCCTCTTTCTGCAACCTATCAATACCGAACCTTTATTAGTATAGCGAATAGCGTTAGACATAAAATTTCCCAATATACGTTCCAGCAAAGCTGGATCACTTCTAACATAAAGACTTGATGGAACAATTCTAAAATCTAATTCTTTGTCTTTGGCAAGAGGAAGGAATGACTGAAAGATACTAATCAAAATGTTATTCACTGAAAAAATTTCATGTCTTGGTTTTATTGCGCCTACCTCTAATTCCGACACATCAAGAAGAGCATTTAACAACCTTGCTGTTGAGATTGAGACAGAGTTTATATCTTCAATAATTCGCAGTATCTCTTTATCCTTGACTTTCGATTGTAATGCAGCAATATACATTTGCATTGCATTTAAAGGTTGACGCAAGTCATGGCTCGCTGAAGCTAAAAAAACTGACTTGGCTTTGTTTGCCCTTTCAGCGTCAATTTTAGCGTTCTGTAGGCCCTCTCCTTGCTCCCACAAATCTTTTTTGAGTCTATTAAAGCTGCGCCCCATCCTGCCTAGTTCGTCCTCTCTTGATAGGATGTTTTGTTCATCTTCAATTTCCTCTACCTTATGCAAAGGGGTATATCTATTGATTGAGTCTGTTAGTAATTGTAAGGGTTTTGAAATATTCATTCTAACAATGACTAACACCATGGTGACAACAAATAGCAAAGCTATAAGGGAGGTTATAACGATATAACTAAGAGCAATACGCTCTACATAGGTTATTTTTGATTTGGAAGCAAAAATTATTTCTTCTAATTCAGCATTTACTTTTCTAGCTTGCAATAGCAGAATATCTTCAGTAGAGGAGATCTCATGAAGATCATTAATATCAATGGTGAGAATTTCAATATTTTTTTCTGCAAATAAATTATTAACTACCAACCGATAATATATTTGGTTTATCTTTCTTAGTTCATAAAGCTCAGAAAGTAATTTTTCCTGATGCGATGAAATTATATCTATATCAGCTTTTGATCCAGAATTTACTATCTTTATAAAAGACTCTGTATCAGCTATAGATTTCTTCAGTTTTTGATTAGCTAATAAAAATTCTGTTCGAATAGTATCGTTTTCTAATAATTGATTATATTTATCATAAAAACTCGTTTTTTCAGAGTCTTGGTTGACTATTTGACTAACAGTAATAAATAGTTCTTTTACGGTTATACTTTGCTTATAAACATTTTCATCGATTGAGTTGACTGATTCAATTAAAGGGATAGTAATTGATGACATTTGCTTCGTCTCATCACCTACCGTATATACTTGAGTGAAGGCAACAAGCGCAACCGCAATAAAACCAAAAACCTCAATGGCCAATAGAGCTAATATTTTCTGATTAAGGGATAGTCTATTAAAAAAATTTTGATTGGCTTTTTCCATCTTTTTATAGTGCTTCCTTAATGTTTTAGTTTGCTATTAACGGGCAATGTCAAATAATTAATAAAGATTTGTTGTATAGCGCTCCTGAAGATAAGTAGACATTAATTTTTTGCCTGTGAAAGCATCTGTTGACGGAAATATTCAGCGCCAATAGCAACAATTAACAATACTCCGATGACAACCATTTGTAGATATGAGCCGACCCTCATAAGATTCATGCCGTTTTGTATTAATATAATAAAAAAGGCACCCAAAACAACATTCTGTACACGACCAACACCTCCAAGTAAACTGACCCCACCAATTGCGCAAGCCGCTATTGATAGTAAAGGATAATTAGCGCCAATATTTGGTTCACCAGTTTCAAGTCGAGCTGTAATTAGTAATGCCGCGATACTGGTAACTAGGGCAGACAAAACATAAGCACTGACAATATAGACTCTTGTGTTTATACCTGAAAGCTCAGCCGCTCTTAAATTTCCACCTATGGCATAAAAATACCTACCCATCTTGGTCAGGTTAATAAAAATATAAATCAAACAAATAAAAAATAGAGTTACCCAAATGGTTACTGATAAACCAAATAATGTTCCATATCCAAAAATATTAGTAAAAGATTCAGGCGCGCCATAAACAGGTATTCCTCCAGTAATAGTCAGCGCTAAACCAAAAATAATTGATGACATTCCCAGTGTCATTATGAATGGAGGTACTCGGAAAAAAGCTACACCTATACCATTCACTAAACCAATAGAAGCACCAACAAAAAGACCTGCTAAACACCCTATAGTAATCGCCTCCCAACCAGAGCCGTAACCTGACCACAAGGCAACCATAGTCATTGAAGCGACAACAGAAGTCATTGCAAGGATTACACCAACAGAAAAGTCCAATCCAGCGGTTAACATCACAATCATTTGAGCCATAGCCACCAAAATAAGATCAGTTGAATGCCTAGCAACACCCAAAATATTATTTGGTGTCAAAAAATTATCACTGGCAAATGAGAAAGTTATTAAGGCAATTCCTAGAAACCAGGGAAGCACACCAGCTTTTACAAATAAAGAAGAAATGTATTGCTTTAGATCTAAATTAATTCTTTCTATTTGCTTTTCCACTTAAATTACTCCAATTACAAAAAACATAATAAAACTATTTTTATTACAAAAAGTAGCTTAATAGAACAAGCTATAGCCTTATTTCTTCAACACATTGTACCTCAAGAAAGATTGTATTTAACTGCAATTATAGATATTAATACATACTATTGACTATAGTATGTAATAGTAGTAAACTGTACCTATACTTTTGGATGCTTTTTGCAGAGGATTAATTTATATCGATTACAATCAAAAAAAATTGTAAATATTATTTTTGTTTTTGTACAAACTCAAGGATTTGTTTAGGTGGAAATTATAGAACAAGACTTATTAAATAAAAATGTTTCAAATAATTCAGAAACATTAAAGGCATTCCCTGGTGAACTTTATGTCAAGAACGTTCATAAATCATTTGGGGTGACAAAAGCTTTAGCTGATGTCAGCTTTACCGGCTATTTTGGTGAAATACATGCAATTATTGGAGGAAATGGTTGCGGAAAAAGCACCCTTGCCAAAGTTTTAGCAGGTGTTTTACCAATCGACTCTGGAAAAGTGTCCATTAATGGTGCCCACCCTTCTACTCCTAGAGAATCACATGATCTTGGTGTCGCTATGGTATTTCAAGAAGTCCTTGTATCTGATGAAGCATCTATAGTTGATAATTTATTTATCGGAGTTGATGGTTTCTTTTCTAAAAACTTGTCTGAAAAAGAAAAGCAAAATAAAACCAGAGAATTAATGAGTGAGCTTGCTGATGAAGATATTGATCCTTTAATGCCGGCTGGAAATTTACCACTTAGTACCAAAGCTTGGATTACAATTGCTCGAAGTTTGTTAAGAGAGCCTAACGTTTTAATTCTTGATGAATCTACTGCAGCCTTGGATTTTGATTCAACAGAAAGACTTTTTGACAAAATGAGAGAATTACGTGATAAAGGTTCAGCAGTCATCATTGTGTCTCACCGTATAGCCGAACTAGTCAGAATAAGCGATCGCTGTACCGTTATGCGTGACGGTATTGATGTTGGAGTGCTAGAAAAAGAGGAGGTAACGGAAAAAAACCTATTACGTTTAATGACTGGAAAAGAGCAAAAGATTGATAAAACTAAAGAGCAAGCACATCAAACAAAATATTCACAAGTTTCTCTTAAAGCAATAAATATGCAAGTTTGGCCTGACAGTGAAAGATCAGATTTTAAATTACGCAAAGGAGAAATCGTTGGAATCACCGGGTTAGATGGCCATGGACAAGATGATTTTGTTCGAATACTGGCTGGTGTCGCTAATGCCTACGACGGTTTCACTGAAGTGGACATTGATCATGGTCAGAAATACTACACAATCAAGAATCTTGAAGACGCAATCAAACATGATATTGAATTTGTTTCAGGTGACCGCAAACGAGAAGGAATTCTTCCAAACTTAAGTATTGTGGAAAATTTAGGTATTTCCATGTACCACAAATTCAGCAAAATCCCTGGTGTACGCTTCATAGACTGGGGGGCTATTAATGATGTTGTAGATTGGGAGGTTGAACGTCTGGCAATCAAAACTGGCCCCAAGGACAACTTAATCACTTCCTTAAGTGGAGGTAACCAACAAAAAGTTATGTTGGGAAGAGCTTTTGCAACACAACCCAAGACATTAGTCTTGCTTGATCCTGCAAGGGGAATTGACCTACAAACTAAGTTGGACCTTTACAAGCAATTAAGAGAATTTGCTGATGAAGGCAATTCAGTAATCTATATGTCAAGTGAACTTGAAGAGTTCATTGGCTTCTGTTCTCGGGTAGTTGTTTTTCGTAATGGAAGCATTTTTGAAACCTTTACCGATGCACAAATTAATGCCGATGGGATCCTTGAGTCTATGTTTGGTCATCGTCAAAATGCCACTCCCGAGAAAAAATCCACTAATCAATATAGTGATAAAAAGCAAGATTCAAATAAGTTAAATAATGAAGCTAAAAAGAATCAGCCTGACAATAAATTGGAGCATGAAGTGAAAAAATATAACGTAAGTAAATACTTTGAAAAAAAGACAGAAAAGATAAATCCAGCAAGCGTAACTAAAAAAGATTTCTCTGCTACAGACGAAGAACAATTTAATAATATTTTAAGTTCAACTAAGAAAAACAACAAGAGAAAAAATTATGAGAAAAAGAAACAAATTGATCCAACGCCAGAACTTAACGAGTATTCAGAAAACGATTCAAAAAAGTTTGCAGATCTTATAGCATCAGGCGAACAGTTGATAAAAAACAAGGGAAATATGAGTTATCGAAATAAAAAAAATAACGAAGGCTATTCAGATACTGATGAAAAATTATTCAATAAATATTCATCTTTAACTCAAGATCAAACAAGTGAACAAGACTCTAATGAAATTAATACAAAAGAGAAGAAAAAAGAACACTCATTAAATCAGGGGAATAACGCATCTGGCTCAAAAACTTTTGAATATAACGAAAAAGATGTTGCGCTATTCGACAAACTAATGTCAAAAAAATAAACCATAAAAATAAGAAAAATTTAATTAGCAATTTTAATAAAGATAATGGAATTAATTGAAACACAAAAATCAAAATCAAACCCAAGTACCTATCTTATAGTTCCGATAGTTATTTTCTTTTTGCTGTTTATATTTGCTACTCTTAGAGGGCCTTACTTAATCTCCAGTACTGGCTTTGGAGCATTAATAATTGTTGTAGCTCCTCTAATTTTAGCTACCTATGCATTAACTATAATTGTAATGGCTGGACGTGCAAGTGTTGATTTATCAATTGGCCCACTACTTAGTTTTATTAATGTAGGAATGATTCAATTAATTGGGTTAGGCTTTATGGAATCACCAATTGCTCTTTTCGCATACGCGATAGGTGTTGGTGTCGCATATCAAGTATTTATGGCTCTAATTATTGTTTTTGTTAGAGTGCAACCCATTATTGTTTCATTAAGTGGATATCTTTCATTGGTCGGCTTAAATCTTATAATAATGCCGCGTGCTGGTGGTTTAGCCCCTGACTGGATGTATGATTGGGGCGCAGGAATTAATATTGTTTCACCCGTTCTAATTATATTAATAATTGCAACTGCAGCATGGTATTTACTTACCCAAACAGCTTTTTGGGGCAATCTAAAAATGATGGGATCTGATGAACGAGCAACATATACAAGCGGTGTAAATGTTAATTTAGTTCGTATTGGAGCACACGCAATTGGTGGTGTTTATGCGGGACTTGCTGCTATAACTTTCACTTCATTAATTAGTTCTGGCGATCCCACACAAGGAACAACCTACACTTTAATGGCTGTTACGGCTCTTGTACTAGGTGGAGCAAATTTAGCTGGCGGTCGTGGAAGTGCCTTTGGAGCTTTACTTGGATCTCTGAATATATTTTTGATTACATATGCACTTTCAACATTTAACTTTGGCAAGATGCAAGCTTTTATAACCGATATGTCGTATGGCGTTATGTTGGTTGTATCGTTATTAATTAGTCTTGCGATACCATTTATGCAAAAACGTGCTCGAGGCCTATCACCAGGATTGGTTTTTTTAGTACTTGGAATCATTACACTTGGGGTTGCAGTCCATGCCTCAATGGATCAAGCAATGGGAATTAAACGATTTGCAGCAGCTAAAGCTTCAATCGCTACTGATGATCCACTCTCAGCAGGCACAATTATATTGTTTGGGGTTGTTGGTATAGCTGTTTTCGCTTATGTAATCAGAACACTATTCAAACACATTAGTGCGCCAATGATTGGTTTTATTATCGTATTAATCATAACTGCTTTCGGCTTAATGTTTAACCCGGACGCACCAACTGAATCCTTTATAGCCTCAACCAATCTAAAAACTATTGGACTTGATTATTACTCGATGAGTGTTTTTGGATTAGAATCAATTTCACAGTCTGCTTCATCGTACTTTTCATTTAATGCACTTGCAAACTCTACATATACCTTAATTGGAATAATTGGTGTAGTTTTATTCACATCATTGATTATTCTTATTATGCTTCCTGAAACAAAGGTCCAGACTAAAAGAACTGCAACAATTTTATTTATTTGCACTATACCGATTATTGCTATAGGTGCATTGTTCTTTGAAAATGCCAATCAAGGCTATTTAGCTAGCAATTACTCTGGTGAAACTTACGCCATTCTTTTGGTTACTGCGCTATTATTTACTATTACTATTCCTTTGGTAAAGACAAAAATATACAACGTTAACAACCTATTTATAGGTGCTATATCGATAGTAGCTTTAATTGTTGTGTATTTCTTTGCAAGCAATAGTACTCCTATCAATGAGGTCGCAAGCACTAGCATTGTAGTTGCAGGGAAAGTGCTCAATCTTACAGATCCTGTTATCCAAACAGGAATAGAGCCTATAGCAGCACAAATTATCGAATATGGTGAACCTATCAGAATCAATACTAATGCTCAAAGCATAACTATTGTATCAGAGATTGCTTATTGTATTTTTATGGTTGTTTTACTGCACATATTTTTGCGACTTGCTATGGGAGAAACTAGCTTTAGAAGTTTTTGGAAATATTGGCATATAGCAACCTTTGCTGTGATTGCTTGGAGTGGTTTGTTTTATGCAATAGGCGTTCCATTGTGGCAAATAATTGTAGTCATTGCAATTGCAATAATTTCAGCACCAAATGTTATGCACATAATTAGCACCTACGTAATAGGTGAACATAGAGATGATGCGATTAAGAAATGGGAAGGATAAAAGTGGATATTCTAACTACCAAGTGGAGCAAAAATGAAAACTAGCAGAATGGGAAAAGCTGCGTTCTCTTTTTATAAATGGCTTGGCTTTGTTATTGCTGTAATTATCTCAGCAATTAGTGCAGTACTCGGTTACCTTGAAGGCACACCTTCACAGCTGATAATACTTTATACAGTTGCAATTTTTGGTTCTATTCTATGGGGTTGGTACCACCTATCAGTGCGCTGGAAATACAATGAAGATGAAAAAACTACCTTAACAGAAGAACATTTAGATGAAGAAATAGCTGATGATAGCGAGCACCATGAAAGCTATATTAGCTATCTCATAAAAAGCAATAAATTTGCCATTATAGGTATTCTGGCAATGATTATTGCATTTGTTGCTCTGGCTTTTGCTATGGATAATTTTTTCGAGTGGCAAAATGTTCTTTCACTAGTAGTATTTTTCTTAACACTATTAATACTCATCATCACAAACTCCTTTGCTAAAAATAACAAAAGTGCTCTGATGGGTTTGGCGGTTCTTATTGGACTGTTTATTATGGGTTCACTGATTGTTGATGGTTTTATTTCAACTTTAAATCTTAAATCAATGCTGCTTTTTGCTTCATTCCTTGGACTTGCTTGTATTGGACAAACCCTTGTGGTCTTACTTGGAGGTTTGGATTTGTCAGTAAGCTTTGTAATAGGTGCTGCAAATATTGGTTTGATGTACTTAATCAACCTTGGTATACCTCCATGGCTCTGCATCATAGCAGTATTACTGATGGGTATAGGTGTTGGACTCATTAACGGCTTGTTAAGTTTTCGACTTCAAGGGCAAGCATTAATACTAACTCTAGGCGTCGGTTTCATTATAACTGGGCTAATTCAAGCTTTGACCACTATTGGTTCAGATTTTGGTGGAAGTGTTTTTGGAGTAGTACCTAAATGGTTGTCTAATATCGCTGCAACAAATGGTACTATTTTTGGCATTAGCATTCCTCCAATCGTAGTGATTTGGGTAATACTGGCAATAGCATTAATAGTTGCACTAAAAAATACAACTTGGGGCAGAAATTTATATGCCGTCGGAGGAAATCGAACTACGGCAGCTCGTTTATCAATTTCAGAACGTACTTACTGGGTAGGTGTTTTTACTATCGGCGGCTTTGTCTCTGCATTGACAGGAATCTTACTTCTTGGTTGGAGTGGTGGTGGATTTGTTGGTGTAGGTGGTCCATATCTATTCCAAACAATAGCAGCTGTTGTAGTTGGAGGCACTTCATTACTTGGAGGTAAAGGCGGATATGGTTTTACGGTAATAGGTGTTCTGGTTTTACAGGTACTTTCTTCATTTCTTGTCGGCATTGGTTTGAGTTATGAAGGACAACAATTTGTATTCGGATTACTGATTCTTCCAATGGTGGCTTTATATGCAAGATCACCGCATATACGGACCCAAATTTAAATAAAGACAAACACCTAAAGGAGAACACTATTTTGATAACAAAAATAAATTTAAAGGATACCAATATCAATGACTGAAGTTATCAACTGGATATTTATATTTCTAGGACTATACTGGGCTTTTTGTTTATTTTGGGGTGTTCGAGCTTCACGACAAATAACTACAACTGATGATTATTTTTTATCTAGCAGAAATATCTCTCCTTGGGTTTTTGCACTTGCTGCGACTGCAATTTCTTTTGCTGGTTGGATATTTATTGCTCACCCAGGATTGGTATTTAGAGATGGTTTTCAATTTGCCAATACATCATTTATTACAATCGTAGTGGCTATTTCTGGAGTTGTGTTACTTAAAAGACAATGGATGTTAGGAAGACGTTTTGGATACACCACATCTGGAGAAATGTTAACGGCTTACTATAAAGGAGATGGCTTACGCATTATTTCAGTTGGAATCGCACTTCTATTTGGAATACCTTTTGTGGCAATGCTATATGGAGCCTCTGGATTCCTAATTAGCGAATTAACAGACGGTATGATGTCACGAACTTTTGCTATGTGGACTCTATCTGCCTTTGTACTTTTATATTCAATTATGGGAGGCATGCAAGCAATTTTAAAAATTGCAGTAGTACAGTTTGTTTTATTTGTTCTAGGAATGATATTGCTTGGTCTGTTCGCTTTAGACCTAGTTGGTGATTTTGATTCATTAAATAAAGGACTGGCAAATATTGCAAAAGATGTCTCAAGCCACCTAGGAGAAACTAAAGGTATGGGAGGGGGTAATTTCCCTGGATACTTTGCAATACCGGGAGTCATCCAATTTACAGATGGAATAGGCATTGAGATACCAAAAGGTGGACCATGGACATCGATAATGATATTAACTTTTATGCTTTCCGTTATGGGAATTCAGTCTTCACCTTCATTTACCATGCTGGGATTTACAAGTCGCTCTCCGAAAGGTTTTGCAATCCATCAGATATGGGGAGCAGCGGCAGTTACAGGAATCATTTTATTCGTATTTTCAATAATGATAGGCGTCAGTGCAAACCTTCTAGGGGCAAATGCTGAGGTGAATGAAGCTGGTTTTGCAATTGGTAATTATTTACCTGAAATTTCAAAACAACAACATACAGAATTAGTTGTTCACTTCATAAAACTTGTAGGTAATAGTTCACCATGGTTAGTCGGTTTTCTCGCCATTTGTGCCGTTGCCTCTCTTCAAGCAACGGCTACGTCATTCATGTCGACTACTGGCAACATTTTATCGCGTGATATTTATGTTCACTACTTTCAAAAAGACTCTGATGATAAAAAACAGATAGGAGTTGCTAGGCTGTTTACAGGCTTAGTTTTTTTGAGTGGCATGTTGTTAGCTTCATTCTCTATGGAAGCAACCCTTCTTCTTGGTAGTTTAGCAATAGCATGTTCCTTTCAACTTTGGCCATCATTGCTAGGTGCAACATGGTTACCATGGATTAATCGAAGTGGTGCAATAGCAGGACTGAGTATTGGCCTTTTAGTAGTTCTGTTGACTGAGCCAATTGGGCAAAAGCTTACAGGAGGCGCATTACCTTGGGGAGTTTGGCCTTGGAATGTACACTCTGCAGTATGGGGAATGTTTTTTAATATTGTAATTTGTATGATTATTTCACTAATGGCTACAAATGACCCTGAAAAAGAACATAGGCAAACTTTCCATAACTTTTTTCAAAAACACAGCGATATTAAATCAAGTGATCGTTGGTCAAAACCTGTTGGCGCACTTCTTTTAATGATTTGGATGTTTTTTGCAATTGGCCCAGGATCTGTATTTGGAAATATGGCATTCGGAGAACCCAATATTGGCTATGATCAATGGCTCTTAGGAATGCCATCAATTTGGGCATGGCAAATTATTTGGTGGGCATTAGGTGTTGGAGTAGTTTGGTTTTTAGCTAACAAATTAAGAATGTCTACTGAGCCTGAAATAGAGGTTAAATCTATTTCTTCAGAATAACTATTATCTTTTGTATAACACTTTTACAAAAAAAAGCATAGGTAAATCAATAAATTACATTCCTTTCAATAGTTTCTTTACTGTAGACCCCATATCTGATGGTGTAGGTGAAACCATAATGCCGGCATCTTTAAGTATTTCTACTTTGTCAGCAGCACTCTCTCCACTCGAATTTACAATGGCACCGGCATGCCCCATTTGTCGTCCTGTGGGGGCTGTCAAGCCAGCGATATATGCTGCCATCGGTTTTTTCATATTTTTTTGAAAGTACTCAGCCGCCTCAGCCTCCTGAGGTCCTCCAATTTCACCAATAATTAGCACCGCTTGAGTTTCATCATCACTCTCAAAATGCTTAAGGATCTCAACAAAAGAACTTCCATTAATTGGATCTCCACCAATACCAACAGCCGTACTTATTCCAATACCCAACTCTTTCATTTGAGATGCTGCTTCATATCCTAATGTGCCAGATCTTCCAATTAGGCCAACCTTGCCCTGCATATAAATATGCCCTGGCATTATTCCCATCATAGCCCTACCAGGACTAATTGTTCCAGCACAATTTGGACCAGTTAATATCATTCGCTCTTCAGGCTTGGCACTATTGATATAACGCTTTACTCGAATCATATCATGCGTCGGTATGCCGTCTGTGATGCTAACGCAATATTTAATTCCAGACTCAGCAGCCTCCATAATTCCGTCACCCGCATAGGCGGGGGGTACAAAAACAATACTAGCCTCTGCGCCTGTTGCCTCTACAGCTTCTTGAACTGTATTAAATACTGGCTTACCCAAATGGGTCATGCCTCCTTTACCAGGGGTAACTCCAGCAACCACATTAGTTCCATAATCAATCATCTCTTTGGCATGAAAAGAGCCTATTCGCCCAGTAATGCCTTGAACTAGTACGGGTGTTTTTTCATCAATAAATATACTCATATCCTTAACCTTTAACGATTACTCTTCCACGCATCAACAACTTTATGAGCTGCATCAGCAAGAGTTTCTGCTGTAATAACTTTCTTACCGCTATCTTTTAGAATTTTTTGTCCCTTTTCAACATTTGTTCCAGACAAACGAACAACTAGTGGAACGTTAATATCACGCTTATTCAATAAATCAACAATGCCCTGAGCTACCCAATCACAACGATTTATTCCTGCAAAGATATTTATCAATATAGCTTCAACATTTTTATCTGATAAAACCAGTTCTATCGATGTAGCAACCCTTTCAGATGATGCACCGCCCCCGATATCAAGGAAATTGGCAGGCTCACCACCGGCATGTTGAATCATATCCATAGTAGCCATTGCGAGTCCCGCACCGTTAATAATACAACCTATGTTGCCATCCAGACCAATGTAGCTTAGGTCGTGTTCTGCAGCAATAGTCTCTCGAGGGTCTTCTTGTGTCTTGTCACGGAATTCAAAAATCTCTGGACGACGATATAGTGCATTGGTATCAAATGTCATCTTCGCATCAATGGCTAATATTCGATTATCTGAAGTTAAGACTAATGGATTAATTTCCAATAAATTTGCATCAGTATCGCGAAAAGCGCGATAGCACTTCATCACTGCTCTACTTGCAACACCAACCGCCTCATTTGGCAGGTCAAGTGTAAATGCTAATTGTCTTGACTGGAAGGCCTGCATACCAACAGCAGGATCAATGACAATTTTTGCAATTTTTTCTGGTGTCTCTTCTGCAACCTTTTCAATATCCATCCCACCCTCAGTAGAGGCAACTAAGGTTACTTTTTGAGTTGCTCTATCTAGGACAATACTAAAGTACAGTTCTTTTGAAATATTACTGACTTCCTCCACATAAATACTCGAAACCATCTTACCTTCTGGTCCTGTTTGAAGCGTTACGAGCTTATTGCCAAGAAACTTGTCACAAAATTCAGCGATCTCTTGATGGCTATTACACAACTTTACGCCTCCAGCTTTGCCTCGAGCGCCAGAGTGAAGTTGAGCTTTAACAATCCATTTGTTTCCACCCAGCTCATTAGTCTGATAAATAGCTTCAGTTGCTGAGTGGGCGATACCACCTCTGGGAATTGGAACGCCGTAATTTGCTAGAAGTTTTTTGGCTTGATATTCATGAATATTCATAATTACACCTATATCTTTCCATTAATTGCGTTATCTGTGTTCACAATATTTTCAGCCATCTTCGCAGATGCAGCATCGATCATGCGTCCATTGAGTTGGGCCGCTCCTCTTCCAGCTTTAGCAGCCTCATCAAGAGCAATAAGAATTTGTTTTGCATGAAGAACTTCTGATGCAGGTGGGGTATAAACTTCGTTAGCCAAATCAATTTGTGATGGATGAATTGCCCATTTCCCTTCAAAGCCGAGAGCGGCTCCTCTGCGCGCAGCATCTTTGTATGACTCTGGATCATTAAAGTCTCCAAATGGTCCATCAATTGCACGTAATCCATAGGCCCGACATGCAACTAACATTTGAGAGAGTCCAGAATGCCATTGATCACCTGGATAATCTGGATTTAATCCACCAATAACAGTAGTTCTTGCTCTACAACTCGCAGCATAATCAGCAACACCAAAATGCATTGCCTCAAGCCTCTCATCCCTTCCTTGCTTTGCAATATCCATTACATTAGCCATACCAAGCGTAGTTTCAATAAGGATCTCTATTCCAATTCGATTTTTAAAGCCTTTTGCCGTTTCAATTTGATTAAGCATTGCTGATAGCATATACACATCAGACGCAGTTCCAGCTTTTGGAAGTAAGATAGTATCAAGCCTGCTACCTGCCTGCTCAACGACCTCTACTACATCGCGATACATGTAGTGTGTATCAATACTGTTGATTCGAACTGAAATCGTTTTTCCATTGCCTTTCCAGTCTAGATCATTAATCGCATCGATAACATTTTGACGGGCTGGTAATTTATCATCTGGAGCTACAGCATCTTCTAGATCTAAAAAGACATAATCCGCAGTGCTTTTTAAAGCCTTTTCAAACATCTTAGGACTCGATCCAGGTACAGCTAACTCACTTCGTTGAAGTCTTTGCTTTACAGGTTCATAAATAATGTGACTCATAACACCCCTTTCAATGATAATTTTCTATCTGATAACTATAACAACAAAGCAGAGGAGTAGATTGAGTAAATATCAAAGGTCGTATAGATCACATCAACTCTGGAGTTTAATTCATTTAGACATATTGAATGGTTAATCCTTAGGTGGCGTCCCGTAGGAGATTTGAACTACCTGTTTCCAGGATGAAATCCTGGCGTCCTAAGCCACTAGACGAACGGGACATGAAAATTTTAGAGGATTCCTAGTTGGTTAAGAAAGTTAAATTTAACTTGCTTAACCAAAAAAAAATGGCATCCGGTAGGGGAATCGAACCCCTCTTGCCAGGATGAAAACCTGGAGTCCTAACCGATAGACGAACCGGACAAAATCATTATTGCTATGGTGGAGCTAGGCGGGATCGAACCGCCGACCTCAACACTGCCAGTGTTGCGCTCTCCCAGCTGAGCTATAGCCCCAAAAAACTGGGTTGTTAGCAAAAACGTAAATTATAATCTGTATCTCATTTCAGTCAAGTCAAAATTGGTAAAATAATAATTATGGAAAAAATATATAACAGCAATAATTACACAATCGAGGTGCTTTATCATATCGGCGCCTATGAAAATTCAATTCATTTTATTTTTGATGAAGCAACCAAAACATGTGCTATTGTCGATCCAGCATGGGAGCCTGATTTATTTTTAAAAAAAATTAAAGATAAAGGTTACACGCTTACAGACATTTGGATCACGCACTGGCATGGTGATCATACAAATGCGGTAGACGATCTAGCTAATAAAACGGGCGCCAAAATTACAGCTGGAGTTAATGAGGTTCCATACCTCAATATTGAAAATCAAGTTCATACGGTTGATGATGGAGATACCATTAAGCTTGGTGATATTGAAATAAAAATTATTGAAACACCTGGACATACTGCGGGTGGAATTTGTTATCTTCTTGATGAGCACCTTATTGCAGGTGATACTTTATTTGTATATGGTGTTGGAATTTGTAGCCTTGCAGGATCAAATCCAGTCACATTATTTCACTCTTTAAAAAAATTAATGTCTCAGGTACCTGATGATATTCATTTATTATGTGGACATAACTATGGTTCAGAAATCACAACAACGATTGCTGAACAAAAAAAAGCCAACCCTTTTTTATTGATCGAAGATGAAGACACATTTGTCCGTTATAGGATGCACGTTCATGACTCTACTCGATCATACCCAATGTCTCCAATGACATTAGATGAGGTAAATGCTTTGTTATGATTGGGATTTATGGCGGCTCCTTCGACCCCGTTCATTTAGGACACCTTAAAACAGCAACCTCAATCAAGAACGAACTCGCTATTGAACGCTTGTTTCTTTTACCTTGCTATGAGCCCGTTCATAAAAGCTCTCTAAATTATTCCTCTGACCAAAGACTTAAGATGTTAAGCCTTGCAATCGAAGAATTTCCTAACCTTGAAATTGACTCAAGAGAAATTCTTCGCGGTGGCAGCTCTTACATGATTGATACTCTTAAAGAGTTAGCAGATACATATAAAAAGGACACCATTTGTCTTATTATTGGTATGGATAGCTTTGTGAACTTTAAAACTTGGAGACAATGGGATAAGTTTTCAGACTTTGTCCATATGATTATCCTACCAAGAACTGGATTTCAACCTAGTAATAAAAACCTTGGTACTTTTAACGTAGCAGATGACATCGATCAGTTAAGATCTAAACCAAACGGTCTCCTATATTTCTCTCACTCTGAGCTTATAGATATTTCATCAAGTGAAATTAGAGGTAAAATTGCGAGCAATCAAAATCTTGATAATTTACTGCCCTCTTCCGTCATAAACTTTCTTCAAAAAATATGAATCTTATTGAACAAATAAAAGTTGTTGAAAATGTCATTGAAGATTTAAAAGGAGAAAATATTGTCACTCTTAATGTTATGAAACAGAGTGATGATATGGAAGCCATTATTATTTCAACTGGGCGATCTATTCAGCATGTCAGAGGTATAGCCAATAATGTCAGCATTGAAGCAAAGCGCTTAAATATGCCTGTCCTTGGAACTGAGGGTGTAGAGTTTAGTGAGTGGGTCCTTGTTGACCTTGGCGAAGTCATTGTCCATATCATGACTGAAAAAATGAGAGAATTCTACAAATTAGAAAAATTATGGTCTACTGAGGAAGATGAAGATTAATGTAATCGCTGTAGGAAAAAAAATGCCTGACTGGATTTCACGCGGCATTGAGCATTACAAAAAGCAATTACCTAAACATTATAATTTCACAATTACTACTCTAGAATCTCAAAGTCGAAAGTCAATCAGTGCAGACAATGCCAAAAACCTTGAAGAAAAATTAATTCTGGATGCAGCCTCTGAGTCAACTCTTTTGATTGCATTTGATGAGCTTGGAAGACAGCAAACAAGCAAGGAAATATCTAGGTCAATTGAAAAATGGCAGCTCGATGGAGAGAACGTTGCGTTGATTATTGGTGGTGCAGATGGCCTGTCTACTCAACTCAAAAAAAAGTGTAATCAGCTTTGGAGCCTTTCAAATCTTACTTTGACACATTCTATGGCTAGATTGCTCATAGTAGAGCAGGTCTATCGAGGCCATAGCCTACTCACTAATCACCCATACCACAGAAGCTAGGCAAATATAAATCTAAAGGATTGAATTTATATTCTCAGGAGGTCTGCCAATAGCAACACCCTTCTCAGTCCTTACGATTGGACGCTCGATCAGAATTGGACACTCTAGCATGGCTTTAATTAATTGATCTTCACTCAAAGATTTGTCAGAAAGACCAAGTTCCTTGTATTTTGACTCTCCTCTTCTTATTAGATCTCGAGCACTAATTCCTAAATCTTTTACGATAGCTTTCAGTTCTGATTCACTTGGAGGATTATCAAGGTAATTAACAACCTCAAAGTCAACATCATTTTGTTCTAAAATGGCAACTGTTGCTCTTGATTTAGAGCAGCGTGCATTGTGATAGATCTTAGTAATCATAAAAATAACTCATGAAAAAATATCTCATTATACTCTGGCTTATAACTCCTTTTCATGCAAGCCAGGCTTTAAGTTTTGGTGATATGGTTGATTGGGTAAGGCCTTTAATGCCTTGGTATGAATCTATCCCAGAAATATCCTTTACGCTAACCGATACCAAAGGAGATACCTTTACAGATAAAAATACACGCGGCAAGTATTTAGTTGTCAATTTTTGGGCAACCTGGTGCACTCCATGCTTAAAAGAGATTCCAGCATTTGTCGAATTCTATAATGAAAAATCTGACTATGTAGAAATACTGGGTTTAGATTTTGAACCAGTCAACTTACCAGTAATCAATGCGTTTATTGATCGCTTTTCGGTTAATTATCCGATCGTTCTATATACTGATACGAATGACTCGCAATATTCAAACTTTGGTGAAATTGTTGGGATGCCAACAACACTAATTTATAGCCCTGAAGGAGAGCTTTTACAAACCTTTATGGGTGAAATAACCATCGAAGATCTAAATAAATTTATATCACCAATTTCTTAGCTTATTCATAATGATTTCACCACCTACAGCTGATGGACTTAATGAGAAACAGCAACAGTCAGTTACTCTTTCTGAGGACATCAATGCGTTAATACTTGCAGGTGCTGGAAGTGGAAAAACAAGAGTTTTAACCCATAGAATTCATTACCTAGTCTCAGAAAAGAATCATCATGCTGATGACATACTTGCTGTGACCTTTACCAACAAGGCCGCAAACGAAATGAAAGAGCGTTTGAGCGACCTCTTAAGACGGCCGATTGGGAGGATGTGGGTTGGTACTTTCCACTCTCTTGCGCATAGACTCCTAAGGACTCACCCTGCAGAGGCAAATCTTTCGCCCACATTTCAAATTCTTGACGCCCAAGACCAGTTTCGAATTATTAAACGCTTGATGAAAGAGAACGCCGTTGATGAAAAAAAATTAAAAATTAAAGAGGTCCAGTGGTTTATCAATAAGAATAAAGATAACGGTATATCGCCGCAAGATATTGATGTAGGTTACGACTATGCAAAAAAACAAAAAGTAAAGGTTTTTGATCTTTACGAGAACTTCGTACAAACCAATGACCTAGTTGATTTTGCAGGCTTACTGGTTAAAAGTTATGAGCTCTTAAAAAATAATCAGCCTCTGTTAGATTACTATCAAAAGAAGTTTTGTCATATCTTAGTTGATGAATTTCAGGATACAAATACAATCCAATATCAGTTCATAAAAATACTTCACAATCAAGATAATCATGTTTTCTGTGTGGGTGATGACGATCAGTCCATCTATGGTTGGCGAGGCGCAAAAATTGAAAATATCCAAAAGATTGAGGATGATTTCAAACCAATCCAAGTTATCAAGCTTGAGCAAAATTATCGCTCAACTGGAAATATCTTGAATGCTTCAAATGCACTTATTGCAAAAAATAAAAACAGACTCGAAAAGTCTCTTTGGACTGAGTCTGGTGATGGTGACCTTATCAACGTCTTTAATGCAAGAAATGAAAGAGAGGAGGCACAATACGTTGTTAGTGAAATTCAGACCCAGTTTAATCAAGGAAGAAACTTAGATGAATGCGCCATACTCTATCGCTCAAATGCCCAGTCTCGTGTCTTTGAAGAGTCACTTATAAAATTCAATCTCAATTACAGAATCTATGGAGGGTTAAGATTTTTTGAGCGAGCTGAAATTAGACAAGCGATGAGTTACGTTCGACTGATTGAAAATACGTCAGACAATTTAGCTTTTGAGAGGGTTGTTAACTTCCCAACTCGAGGTATTGGCCTCTCTACTATTGAAAAAATTAGGGCGCGTGCAATTGAAAGTCATACTGATCTCTTTCAGTCGTCCATTGCCATTGCAGAAAGTCTTCCAGCAAGAGCATCAAATGCCTTACAAGGCTTTATTCAATTAATTGAATCTATTAATGATAGCACCAAAAATCTTACGCTTAGTGAAAAGGTCGACTCCATCCTTCTTCAATCTGGATTAATGGCTCACTATGCTAATGACAAGACTGACAAGGCAGGAAGTAAACTTGAAAACCTCAAAGAACTTGTTTCAGCAGCGACAGAGTATATTCATGAAGAAGAAATGACCGAGACAGAGGGGTTTATTGCTCTTGCAACGCTTGATTCTAGCGGTGAATCTAATCAAAGCAATCAAAACTATGTGCAACTAATGACTGTTCATTCAGCAAAGGGTTTGGAATTTCCTGTGGTTTTTTTAGTGGGACTAGAGGAGGATTTATTTCCTTCTCGACAAAGAGTAAATCAGCCCTCTAATATAGATGAAGAAAGACGCCTTTGTTATGTGGGTATGACCAGGGCAATGCAATCCCTTACTCTTTCCCATGCAACCAGCCGCAACCTTTATGGTGAAACTATTTACTCTCGAAATTCAGTATTCCTTGATGAGATACCAAGTAGTTTTTTAAACCATATTAAAAACGAAAGTGGTGGAAACTTTTATCAAGGATATAAAAAAAGTACTAATGAAGGTAAGAGTATGGCTTCAACTTCAGATTCCATTTACTCAATAGGTCAGGTTGTGAAGCACGCTAAATTTGGCATGGGTACAGTTGTTAATTACGAAGGGAGCGGAGATTCAATGCGAGTTCAAATTAATTTTCAAAAGGCTGGCACAAAGTGGCTTATTACTTCTTACGCTAAGCTAGATACGGTTTAGCCTTGGGACCATGGCATACCATCATGCCTCCAGCCATTAAGATTACCGCGATGATCGCTCTCATCCAAGTCTCCCTCAAACCCGCTAGCAACATGGGATACACAAGTAAAGCCATTGCTTTGAAGGCACTTTAAGGCCTCATTTGATCTAAATCCACTCCTACATATAAGAATAAGCTCAGTATTCATTACCTCATTCTGATCGCCAAGCGCATTTAGAACTGACTCGTTAAAAGCCTCTGGGTCAGATTTTAAATCTGGCTCATCAAACCAAGGAATCAGTATTGAGTTTTCTGGATAGCCCACATATTTATGCTCAGAACTTGTTCTGACATCAATCAAAACAGCCCTTGGATTTTCTTTAAGTCTATCCACAGCCATCTTTGGAAGTAAGTTTCTCTTGTAACTCATTTTATTTCCTTATCAAGTTTTCTTTATCAATGATACTCTAAGCTTATTTTTTCCGAACAAAAAGTGCAATTGACTCTACATGCGCTGTTTGTGGAAACATATCCATAACACCTGCACTCTCTAATAAGAACCCTAATTCAATCAACCTTGCTGTGTCTCTCGCTAAAGTTGCAGGATTACACGAAACATAAACCAGACGCTCAACCTTTAATTTTGGGAGAAGTTCTACAATTTCTATTGCCCCTGTTCTGGCTGGATCAATTAGGGCTTTATTATAATTTTTTTTCCTAAACCACTCGTAGCCAGAAACATCTTCAAAAAGATCAGCCTTATAAAATGATGCATTTGTAATAGCATTGGCATCAGCATTTGCCTTTGCCCTCTCAACAAGACCTGTATCCCCTTCTATGCCAACAACCTTATTTACATATCTAGATATTGGAAGTGTAAAGTTACCTAGGCCGCAAAAAAGATCAATGACATCATCTTGGTCATTTAAGTCCAACAGATCTATAGCCAAATTAATCATTTTTTTATTAAGCTCAAAGTTAACCTGGGTAAAGTCGTTTGGCAAAAATGTCATCTCAATATTATGCTCTGGAATAGAGTAAGTAAGCTGTACTGGATTTGTTAGTGGCTTAATCGTATCTAGCCCTCCACTCTGCGTGTACCAAGTAACTGATAGTTTTTGAGCATAGTTAATTAGAGTTTCATCATCACTGTCACTAAGAGGCTCGAGATGCCTTAGTATTAAGATGGTATCTTTCTCCGCAATGGCCACCTCTATTTGTGGAACATGCTCTTTAATGCTTAGCTTTTCTATACACTCGGAAAGAATGTCTAGGTTATCTCCTAAGGAAGGATGCAGCACTTCACAACGACTCATTACGGTTATAAAGGAAGATTTTCTTTCTCTAAAGCCAACCAGGACCTTCTCTTTTTTAGAAACATAACGAACCCCTAAGCGGGCTTTTCGTCGATAACCCCAACTATCTATCTGCATTGGCTCTAACCATTCTTTGGGTTCAGCTTTTGCCTGGCCTAAAAAGGCGCTTTGAAGCCAATTCCTTTTTGCATTAATCTGATTTAAACTCGAAAGATGCTGAAATGAACAGCCCCCACACACTCCATATACTGAACACTTTGGTTCAATCCTATCGGGAGAAGCCTCTAAGATTTCAACAACATCTGCCTCCTCATATTTTGCTCGAGATAGTGTTCGTGAAGCTACAACCTTTTCACCGGGCAAAGCCCCTCTGGTAAAAATAACTTTATTCTCGTTGTGGGAGATACCCCTTCCTTCATGAGACAGAGATTCAATATCAATTTCATAAACCTTAGCTTTTAACTTTCCTCTTCTAGACATCCAGAAGTTCCACCCAATGCTTAACTGGAATAGAGCTTCCTTTTTGAAGATGCATTAAGCATCCAATGTTACTGGTTACAATCATGTTAGGTTTTGAAGCGTTTAAATTGTCAAT